>Ga0206898_10049_pt1 | contig 37107 bp, 31 predicted proteins | sample Alteio_BWOrgHeat_50_FD_153237 | JGI IMG/M metagenome (GOLD analysis project Ga0206898, IMG submission 153237) | Enriched cells from forest soil in Barre Woods Harvard Forest LTER site, Petersham, Massachusetts, United States -... | ecosystem: Environmental > Terrestrial > Soil > Temperate forest >...
TATTTTTTTCCTTTTTTACTTTAACAGTAACGCCCAACTCTTTTAAAAAATCCTTAACCTGTTGGGTTTTGTTATCAGGTACTTTTATCTCGAGTGTTTGCATATACAAAAATAAATTGAATAGCCAATTACTTGTGGGCGTATAGCAGGTGCGGTTATACTAATTTTTTCCGGCAGCAAGTACGAGTTCGAATCTCGTTCCCCGGTGGCCACCTCACCCGGAGCGGGCCCTGCCGCGACAGCAATGATCGGCGGGAATTGTGATAGTTTTATTCGTACATTGTTTGCTCCTGAAAGTACTATTTTGATGATGCATACGTAAAACTCACCTGGCCAAATAACGCAAATGGCGCCGTTGTGGCGCCATTTGCAACTATAATTTGTGCTCAACCCAAGTATCCCCTTAGTCCTTTATATGTAAAGCCTTTTGGACTTCCGAATAATTTTTGGGGTTTACAGTACCCAGTGTTTCTACACCGCCCGGAATAATCACGTACCTGAACTGGTGTGCATTGGATATACTGCCGTATGCATTAAGGCTGCTGGTCAAATCAATTTGGATATTCCCAAGCGTAACATTATCCGACCATGTATCCAGATTGGCAGTTGTGCCACTCATGTAATTTATCAAAATTGGCAGCGAGCTTACCTGTGCGGTTGGCCATATAACCGGGTTATATCCATCCAGCTTACCATAAACAAGTACCGACCCTTTATCTAAAATTGCCTGGGTGATCTTTGACGCTGTTATATTGGCATCGAAATGAAAAATTCCGAAAATCGTATCCTTTTTGTAGGTCGAAGGTGTGATCCAGTCGGAATAAGTTACATTGGCAGTGCCTCTTAAACCTACACCCGTGCCCCATCCACTTGCGGTTTTAGGACCGTAGAAAAACATGTTGGTCTTGTTGATATAATAATCGCCCACTTTGCCAAGCGTAGCTGCCGGCACAGTGGTGCCGCTCAGTATGGCTGAGCCAGACGATCCTACCAGCACTGTAGCGGCTCCCCAGCCTGCTGCAGTTTTTGGACCCCATAAGTGGTGAAGCGGAGTGTTAATATAAAAATCGCCGATGTTGCCTACGGTAGTGGGCGGGTTGTCGGTGCCGCTCCATATCGCGGTCCCTGCTACGTCAGTCGCTACAATATATGAATTGTCGGCGGTAACGCTTGGGATTGGGGCAGGTTTAACAGTGTTATTTTTTGTGCACGAGATGATCATCATGGCAGCGGCAAAAAAAACAGATAGTGATAGTGTTAATTTTTTCATTTTAGATGGATTTTAAGTTTGAAAATTGATTGTTTATTGTTTAAAGGCAGAGCACCAAAAACGTATTGGATTTGTTAGCAAAATAATAATTTACCCAATTGGAGTATGAACACAGCCTTTTTTTCGATACGCCAAAACTACAGAACCTGCTATGCAAACGCTGTACGGTATTTACGCGATATGCTGCGTTTATTTACGCAACATGAAATCGAAAAATCCAGGATAAATTTTGTTTTTACAGGGGGCTAAAAAGATAAATGCAATCCTTTAGGAGGGGAAAAAAGACCTAATAGTTTAAATATAAACAGGAATATATAATTGTGGCAATTCGGGTATCCAAAGCGGTATCCACAATCAGGGATGAAAGCCAAATCCCTGATAATGAACAAGTATACGACTTTTAAATTATTATATCCAAACTCCTGTGTTAAATTTTAGCTTTTCATTTTAATCTTTCAGGTTTAACGTTTAACTCCGCTACCGCAAGCCTCCCGGCTTGTGGTCCGCGTTTATATAAAAGCTATGCAAGCAAGGCTAATTAAATGAGCAGCCGGGTTACTGGCTAATGACCACAAGCCGGGAGTCTTGCTGCAGCGGAGAAAACGCTTGCGGCAGCATGGGGATATTATATCCCGTTTTTCTTTTTTTCCTGATAAGATTTTAACCAGTATTCCATACCAACCGATTGAAGGGCCTCTTTTTTAATAATTTTTAATGCTTTTTGCTCGATTATGCTGTCAACCGCCATTTTTTCAAGCATTTGAACCGATGCCCAAATCTTTGTTCCTTCATCATCCTTATCAAGAAGCTTTCCGAATTCATACTCCGTTTTCACCAAATTCCACTTTAATAGCATTTACTATTTGATACATTCGTTTAACCGCCTTGTTATTATTTCTAACGGACGTTTTGTCTGAATAGTTAATATTGTTGCATATTTCAACCATTTTCTCATATTCTTCTATTAGGCCAACAATGGTCATCTTATTTCTATTTGTTATTTGGATCATCTAATTTAATTACTAAACCCTCCGATCTAAAATTTTCCTTTTGAGCGAAAGGAATTTAGCCTGGTTGCCAGAAGTCAAATGGGTTCGGTTCAGCTATAGCAAGCTTTTTAAGCGCTTTTGCTTTCGAATTTCTCAACCAATCCCGCATTAATGTTATCCCAGTTTTTGAGGTGATAAAGGTTGAAACGACTATAGTGATGAAAGAACGCCTTTACATTTTCGCCAAGTTGCTTTGATAGCTTCGAATTTGGCATACTATCATCCAAATCCTCCGACGCGACTATCAAAGCAATCATTTCATTTCTCTCAAATGTTGTAAGCCGCTCATCACGCCAAAAGCTTTCTAAAATGGATACAGCCTGTCCTGTTGTAATTGTGTCGGTCAGGAGTTTTGTATGTACATTACTAAATAAAGCCCTTATCTGCAAAGCACCATCACTTAAAGGTATCGAATCCAATAGGGTTATGAGTTCATTCGCATTATGGCTTAACGACAGTTCAATAAAGAAATGGTGCGGTTCAGTTTCTGTTGCTATAATCCAGTCAGCCCAATCAATCATCTCCTGTTTGGTCATTAAGCCGCGCTTCAAACACTCCCGATATACCCATAATAAAGGCTTAATTTTATCCGGATCAGTATTGCCGTAAAGCCTTGCCTTTATCTCGCAAGCCCAGGCATAAAGTCCGCCAATTTCAAATACACCACCTTTTAAAAACCGGCCAATAAATTCAGCCAAAGAATTGGTCAAAACAATCCTCCCCCGATCATAATCTCCCACGAAAATCGAATAATCATCAGGATTCTCCGGGCTTATTTCCAGTTCCCATATATCACAATATACCAGGTATTCCGCTATCCATAGTGGCTCATGCTTTTTTTTATTGTCAACCATTTCGGAGAGGGGTATCATGTTGAACATATCCTCTTCTGTTTCAAAGCCATCGGTAAAACGATAAAGTGTTTTAAAGTCGGCAGGCAATGTAATATGATAAGTTCTTTCAACCTGCCTGATCAACTCCTCGCTGGCTCCTTTATGAAGCGTTAACCCGAGCGGGCCGCTGTAAGTTTTGAGTAATTCGATGGCTTGGGTTATAGACATGTGAAGATAGAAGGAAAGATCATTTGTGATACGTCGATTATCAAATCTAAGAATAGATTATCAAATTTTTCCGGGCATTGGCAAGATATTGGTTACCTATCAGCGGAGCACGAGAAGCCTTTGCCTGCAGGCCTTGCCCGTCATTCTCGCGCTAGAAGAGGCTTTTGACTGTTAGGCTGCATTCGCAAAATAACTTCACCTCAGTATTTGATGAGAAATTGCGATATTGCGTTATCTAAACTGCCAATACAATGTTCAATGTCGAAATCTGGGGCACGGTATCTGATTGGGTTATGGTCATTGTTGCCATTATTACAGCGTGCTTTTTATATAAGACATTAAGATCGCAAACTTATGTTCAAAAAGTTCAAATGAAACTTTTTGAAATAGAAAAAGTCCGACTAAGTCAGGAGATCAAGCCAGTATTCAATTATGGTGTTCTCAGTATGGAACCGAATGAAGCGAAAACTATTTTGCACGTCTTTATCTCAATCAGAAATGTCAGTGAAAACACGGCACGAAATCTCATTGTGGAAGAACTTCCACCACCACATTCATCAGCTTTTTTCGGCATACAAGATCTTGAAATAGAAGGCATGCTTGTAATGGGACCTTTACAAAGAGTATTAGGCCCAAATGAACAAAAGAGCATCAACTACTTTATTAATTACAATGGCGAAAATTTTCCCAATACATATGTCACTTTTATAGTCTATTGGGAAGATGCAATCAAAAATAAATATTGGGAAAAAGTCAGATGTATTCCGATTGAGGGGAGGATATTCTTAAAAATCTACAAAGCTGAAATCGAAATGTTCGATTCAATGAAATGAATTAAATGTTAAAAATTTCTTTTTTCTCTAAAAAAAGCCCAAAGTGCTGATTTTAGCAAATTGGTTTTGGCGCTGAGTATGCAGTGCGAGTTTGTGCCGCCAGGGCCAGGGTGCTAGTGCCTTTTCCGATAGGAAGCAATTAGCAAAACTTTTTTTTAGTTTATAATCATAGTTTATGGCTGGAAGCTGAGAACTTCTACACCAATGCGTAAATCGGTGTACATCACGCAAAGTTGCGAAAACTATTCTAAGTTTTGAGCTTCCCTACCTCTTCGCAGTCGATTTTTGAATTTTTCGAATTTATCTTTGAAGGAATAAGTAAAATCAAGGATAGCAATCGTAAAATCTAACGTGTCTCTTGCATCTGTAGCAGTAAATGATACATCAATGTTATGTGCAGCCTCATTTCCTAAGAGCCTGAGTTCATTGGCCCATTCAAATAATTGTTCATTTATAATCCCGTCGGCTTTGAGTTTTTTAATTGAGAGAGCAAGATTATTCTCTTTAATTCCCTTGATTGTACAAAACCCCTCAATAGCTCGACGGCACATAATGGTTGTCGCAGTATATGCCTTTGCCCTATAGCATTGAACAGATTCAACTATTGTTTCGCGAATCTTATCTGGAATTACGGGATTAATATGAAAATCTGTCTGCGGGTGAAGTATTTTAATGTCACCCCAATAAATTGAATTAATATCGACTTCCCTTTCTTGAACAAATAAAATTGGGCTATCACACTTCGGACATTTTGCAAAAGTATATTTGAATGCTTCAATAATGTCTTCAGGATTAACCAAACTATAATCACATAAAACATCGCCCTCAACAACCAACGAGCAATTTGCGCATTCCAAAATCATATTTTTTTTATTTAGATGTATAGATTAATATTTTTAATTATTTCCATAGAAAGTATTGTTTCATGATTTGCAAACATTAAAGACCTGTAGCGAACGTATTTGCAATTTTTAATATCAGATCAATTATAGAGATAACTCCAATCGTCACAACACTGTTTTTTGATGGATGTGAGTAGTCATTACGGATATCTTTTAATTTGCTTAATGTTTCTTGTTGGTTATTATCAATTAGTTTCTCGCTCACTAGCCAAGTAATTAGACTGTTTAATGTCATTTTCGCTTTCGGGGCTTTTTCGCTTCTTAGATAAAACTCTTTTAGTATCAGTTCCAACATATTTATGGAATTCCTAAATGCTATTGTAATAAAACTATATTCAAAATAACCAAATTCTAATAGCTTATGAATTGGCTGGTAATACCCTTTTATTTCATCATTAACTGTTTCAATTAATACGGTAGTCGGTAAATATTGCTTATAATCATCAAATGAATTAATGCCAATATAAAATTCCCAAATGGGATGTGGTTGTACGTAAATTCCTTTGGATTCCATAGTTTTAATATTGCAGTTGGTTCTTTATCCCCAAACTATCGCAAGCTTGGTTTTTATCAATAGTTATAGACCGTTTAGGTTATTTATAAGTTGTTGCGGAACGAATGGTTTATTCCATTTATGATATCCTGAATGCCAGTTGGTAAATTTTCAAATTTTTTTCTCGCCAGTTCATCTGAATCACACATGTCTTTTATTAGAAAAACAGTCAAATAAATGGCTAGTTTTATTATTGGATCTTTTTGTTCAGTTGGAACTTCTTTGCCTCTAATATTTTCGAAATGCTCCATTGCCAGATAACCCGAATGGATATAGGTTGATGAGTACTTGTAAATATTAAAAAACGCCCTTGCCGGACAAACTTGCTCAACTAGTTGGATAATTTGTAACGGCCTAATTTTGAAATCCTTAGAAACGTTAAATTTCCATGTAGCTTTTTTTCTTGTGTTCGTAGATTCATAAATTTTAAGTTGCTCTATCGGGGGAATTTTATTGTAAAAATTGTTTTGCTCTATTTCTAGGCATAAATTCTCAATTTTTTTGGCGTCTTTTTTTAGGATCGTATCCGCCTCTAAAAAATCGGTGCTTTCAACTCTAAATTTTCCTTTTTCCAACAAACCATCCAATTGCCATAACTGGAAGCGTAACAACATTTCATCTTTATCTTTGGTTGAAATAAAAATATGGTGAAATGCGATATACGTTTCAATTATAACTCTTATCAATGCATTTACAGAAAATGGGTCATATGCCATTTTCTTTTGGCCTGGGTTTGAACTTTTATGTTCGATCATTCCCTGCATAACATGAAACAATGTAGAAGAGTGAATTGCAAATTTATCTATTAGCAAATTTGCATATCGTTCCCAATCTGTTTTTTTACTTCGGGACGCATATATATTAGTCATTGGCCCCAAGAGAAAATACTTGTATGCTTCTAAAGGGTATTCATCTATTAGGTTTGTTTGATTGTCCATTAACTTTTAAGATAAAATTCAATTTTTAATAAGACGCATATTTCCGTTTTTAATAGTTATCGATCTAATATCAAATTGTTATTCAACCTTATAAGTTCTAAAAACCGTCCATCCTTGTCGGAAATATTCCATGCATGACGAATTAACAAGGTTATCACCATCATTATCTTTTTACATGCCAAAAAGACTTTGTATTTTGCGCTAATCGCGCCCTCGTTTTCATAGTGTGCATGTAGCAGATTGAATGAAAGTATCCCATTATGTTCTACTTTCGAAAATATATTATAAAGGTCAATCGCAATTTTCGCCTCGTCTTTTAATAACTGAATATCTATTTCATTATACATCGTGATAATGTTGACCTTGACTATATCTTTTCTGAATTTACCATTCTTAAAGCATTGCGGAAATTTTTCAATTATTAATTGTCGTTCTTCATCGTCCTGAGCACAAATCCAAATAGATTTGACATGGTCAAACATGATACGTTCGATTCGTTCTTTCTGGATGGAAATATTTGCCTCTTGATCCATTACATAATAAAGGTTTACTGCATCAAAAAGGCAAGTCCTTAAAAGCAAGAACGTTGAATCATGGTAATGAGGTTTTCCGTCCAAATTTTTGACTAAAAAACTAGCCGCATCGAGGACGTTTCTTAATTTGAACAGAACTGTATAATAAAACCTTTGAGGTTCGCCCAAATAACGACCTTTGTCCAAAATGTCTTTTTCGATTATATCTGTTAGATGATGCGTAAACGAATATAAAATATCCCCAGCCTTTTCTGATGTTATCATTTCAAAATTATTAATATCCGTATTTAATTTAATAAAACTTCCCCTGCGGAATGGACGGGACTCGAACCCGCAACCACGTGCCCGACAAACACGCATTCTACCATTGAACTACCACTCCTTATTAGCGCCAGAAATCAAGGGCCAGTAATCAAGATAAAAAGTAAAACGTTCAATACTTCGCACGAACGCTTCATCGCGATGCTCTATTCCCGTCCGTTATTTCTCCCTCAAACCACCCATATCCCGCCAATTTACCACCCCTTTTTTCAAATTCAGCCAATTTCGGCCAAAAAATTGATTTTCTATAAATAGCGAAACACCTGATTATCATTTAATTACAAAGAACACTCAAAAAACTCCATTTTATGGAACACTTGATTATCAGTCACTTACACCAATTTAATCAGCCTAAAAAGCATGAAATCGTTGATTATCAGCGTGTTTCACAGTGTTCCACGATGTTCCGCGCAAAAAGGTGGAACGCTGGAACGCTTTTTTTAAATAACATTTAACCATCATGTCATTGCGCGGAGCGTAGCGACAAAGCAACCCCGAAGCCATATATGGCGCCAATGCACGACGGCTGTGCACTGGCGACGAGGTTGCCTCCGCCAATGGGCGGATCGCAATGACATAGTTTTTTCTTCACTGCCCACTGCCAACTCAAAACTGCCAACTCAATCTTCCGGCCTCTCCTTCGCATCTGCCATCCTCACTATCCTCGGTTCAAATTTGGCCAGGACTTCTACCAGGTCATGCTGCGCGGCCATTACAGTGTGTATGTCCTTGTAGGCCATGGGCGCTTCGTCAATATCGCTGCCCATCAGGGTGATGCGTTTATCAACCAGGTTGGCGGCTACGGCGGCCTTGTCTATGCTTTTAAAGGCAGCGCTACGGCTCATTAGTCGCCCCGCACCGTGACTGGCGGAGTTGATGCTTGCTGCATGGCCTTTACCGCGCACCACAAAACCGGGTGTGCTCATGCTGCCGGGGATAATACCCAAAACACCTTCGCCGGCCGGGGTAGCGCCTTTACGGTGTACTATCACTTGGGTACCGTCTGGCAGTTGCTCCTTCCAGGCAAAGTTGTGGTGGTTCTCAATCATCATCACCGGCTGCAGATTAAGCGAGCGGGCTATTTTGCCATGGATCTCGTGGTGATTGGCGCTGGCATATTCGCCGGCCAGGTTCATCGCAATCCAGTATTCCTGCCCTTCGTCCTTATCCAGGTCGAGCCAGGCCAAATGTTTCGCTTCGGGCGGCAGCTTGGTTTTGCTCATGGCAATTTTGCTGTAATGGTCGGCCACAATGCCCCCAAACCCACGCGAGCCGGAATGCGACAATAAAGCCAAATAATTACCCGCCGGGATGCCTGTTAAAGCGCCCTCGGCCAGGCTTAATTCGCCCCATTCCACAAAATGATTGCCCGTTCCGCTGGTACCCAGCTGCGCATAGGCCTTATCCTTCAGGTTACGGATCACCTTGGTTTCGCCCCATGTTTTGCTGTCGAACAACGAGCTATCGAAATACGATTTGGTGGTACACCCCATCCCGAAATAGGTATTGTCCACCAGTATATTCTTCAACATATCGGTTTCCGTATCCACCGAGGCGGCCGGCATATCAAAGATGCTCAAACACATACGGCAGGCAATATCAACCCCAACCGCAAAGGGGATAATGGTATTGGCCGTGGTGGCCAGCACCCCGCCAATAGGCAAGCCATACCCCTGGTGCGCATCGGGCATGAGGGCGCCGGCAACAGCTATGGGCAATTGAATAGCTGTTTTCATCTGTGCCAGCGCCCCTACCTCAATATGTTCCAACCCCCAAACGGGGAATTCGGCCATCTCTTCCTTCAACTTAAAAACACTTCTTTTCTGTTTTATAAACTTGCCTTCCTTACGCAACGCAATCACGTCGTCGGCCAGGTTTTTAAACTTGCCGCCTTTTTTCAAGGCATAAGGCACCGGGTCATCAATCAGCGCTTCCAGGTTTGCCAGAATATTTGCTTTGTCCATCACCTGGTGCTTTAAAAGTCCGTTTGCCACGCGGCTGAAGTTTACTAAAACTTCCACATCGTTAATACCGAGGGCTTTGAGTTCGTTGTTGCTGACCTTCTGCCCCCCGGCCCCCTGAAGGGGGAGATTTTGAGCGTTATTTTCCCTTTTCATGATACAAAGAGATATACCTACTGCGCAATGTATTTGCGCAGTAGAAAATATTTTAATAAATTTCAAAAAAAATGGGGAGATGTGCAGATGTAGAAAATGAACGGCTTTAGGAAATAACCCTCCAATCGAAAGCGGGCAAAGGCCTGACAGAAAACGCAGAATACTGGTTTACGACCTGTCAGCAGATAAGCTTCGGAAGAAAGCCGGGAAAACTGCCGGCCATGTGAAGTGGGAAGGGCATAGCAAATTTTCGCATTAAAGGGTGATAAAGCGATAGGGTGGCCCGGCGAAAATATTGCAGCCCGCAGTTTTTTCGGCTTTGTGCGGCAAAGGCCCTCGGCGGCAAAGAAGCCTATCTGCTGACTTGACCTTTTGGTTACTTTTGGGTCAAGCCAAAAGTAACAGCCCCCGCGGCAATTGAGCGGCAGCGGCTCCGAATAAAAGAAAAATGCCCTATAAAACAACAATAACCAGCTAACCAAATCCGAAGTCGAAATTCCGCAATCCGAAATAAAAAAATGCCAGTCAACCGCAACGCCCTCATCCGCTACCGCACCATCGACAGCTGCCTACAAAACCGCTTTAAAAAGTGGACCCTGGAAGACCTGATAGACGCCTGCTCCGATGCCTTATACGAATACCAGGGCATCGATACCGGTGTAAGTCGCCGAACAGTGCAAGCCGATATCGAAATGATGCGCAGCAATAAACTGGGTTACGAGGCGCCTATCGTGGTGACGGATAAAAAGTATTATACCTACTCCGATAAAAAATACAGCATCACCAATATCCCCATAAACCAGCAGGACATGCAGGTTTTAAGCGAGGTAGCTACCCTACTGAAACAGTTTAAAGGCTTCAGTCACTTCACCGACCTTAACGAAATGGTGAGCAAGCTGGAAGATAAGATCTATACACAAAAAACATCATCGCCGCCGGTGATCGATTTTGAAAAGAATGATAATTTAAAGGGGCTGGAGTGGATAGAAATCATCAGGAATGCCATTGTGGCTAAAAAAACGATGTGGATCACCTACCAATCATTTAAGGCGCGGGAGGCCAGCACATTTTGTTTTAGCGGATATTTACTGAAAGAATACCGCAACCGGTGGTTTTTGCTCGGGCGATCGCACCAACGGCAAGCCCCCTTACTTAACCTGGCGCTCGACCGTATCCAGGCCATCGAAATGCACACCGACGATTACCGCGAAAACACAGAAATCGACCTGGCTACGTATTACAGTGATGTCATTGGGGTAACAAAATCGCCCGGTGAGCGGGATTGTGAGGTCGTTTTTTGGATCGACGAAGCCAATGCGCCATACATCATCACCAAGCCCCTCCATCCTACCCAAAAACTTTTAAGCGAAGATGCTGACGGTAAAATTTTCAGCATCCGGGTGATCCACAATTTTGAGCTGGAGCGCGAACTACTGGGTTTTGGGCCGAAGATAAAAGTGTTAGGTCCAAGGCTGCTGCGAAAGGTGATAAAAGAGCAGCTAAGGAAGGCACTGGCGTTTTATGAATAGTGAGAAAAACTCCCAAAACAAGGTATTACAGTAGGTTATTGACATTTATTTTCTATTTAGTTAAATAAATAAAATAAAAAACAATATTGTAATAGGTCTGTTACATAATGATATAACTAATAAACATCATTATGAAAAGGATCAGTTTAATATTATTAATAGTCGGCATGATTTGGACAGTCCAAACGGCCAAGGCGCAAACCCAGGATACGACCAAAAATCACGTCGAGGTTAAAAAGAAGGTAAAAAGAGGCGCTCACGGGCGTACAGTAACTAAAATCAAGATGACAGGCACCGGAACTCCTGATGCCATTAACGGGGCTGCGGACGGCGCAGCAACAGGTCATTTAAAACCTGCTCCGGCACCAGCACCGGTAATAATAACCACACCACCGCCGCCAGCGCCGGAACCAGCACCAGCACCCGCACCAACAGTGGTTGTGGTACATGATACCGTGCGTACCCCTGCACCTGCAGCAGTACCAATTGCTCCGGCACCACCGGGAACTACCGAGGTAACCACCACTACCGAAACAAAACCGGTTACTACCGCGAGTGTAACTACGCACCATGTTACGCATACAACAACAGCGTACCACAAGCCGGTGCATACTTACCACAAAGTTTACCACAAAACTGCGACAACTACGCCGGCCACCAAAACCACTACTACCACTACAGTTAAAAAAACTGAATAAGGGCTAAGTTAGTTTAGCAATAAACAATACTTTTGACAACAATACAGCGGGACTATCAATTATGATAGTCCCGTTTTTTATTTAAAAACGACTATCCTTTTTGTCCTGATTCTTGACTCTTGGTTCTTGGCTCTTGGCTCTTGGCTCTTGATTCTTCCCACAAGTTAATTTTTGTTAAAAAACCATCATCCATACAAAACATTCTCCAAAAGATGATATTTTTACCTATACCCTCATCAACACCATATGTTCAACAACTACTTTAAGCTGGCACTGCGCAATACCTGGAAACATAAAACCACCACGGCCATCAATATTTTAAGCCTTTCAGTAGGTATAACCTGTTGTGCGTTGGTGTTTTTATACGCCCAGCGCGAGTTTAGTTTCGATAAGGACTTTGATAACAGCGGCGATATTTACCGGGTAACATCAACCTTTAAAGGTGGCTTTGGCGCGCCAACTGCCGGCCTGCCCTTTGCAAAATATTTAAAAAGCGAGATTCCCGAAGTGGAACAGGTTAGTCGCTTGGATCCCACTTACGGAACCGTAATTGTACAGGCAGCCAGTAATGGTACACCCACGCCCTATGCGGTTAATTCAGGTTATTGGGTCGATCCTGCTTTCTTTGATATCTTCTCCTTTCATTTTTTAAGCGGCAACCGTAAAACGGCGCTGAATGCCCCCAATACGGTAGTGCTATCGGCTTCACTGGCAACAAAACTTTTTGGCGCTGCTTATCCTATCGGCAAAACCATTAAAACCAACGGCGGCACTTATACTGTTTCAGGTGTTTTTGGCGAGGATATTTTAAACCATATCCAGGCCGATTTTTTCGCTTCCAACAACAGCGATCATATCCGGGATAAAATCAACAGCGTTACCAATTGGGTGGTTGATGATAATTATTATACCTACATCAAACTAAAACATGGCGCCAGCCTGCCCCATGTGCTGGTCGAGCTAACCGCCTATACGCAACGCCACGCCGGGCAGCAAATGAAAACCTATAACGATTACCTCACCACATCGCTACAGGCATTAACGGATATTCACCTGCATTCGCAGGGTTATGTTGATTACCTGGCCTACAAACAGGGCGATATCAAATACCTGCAGGTATTGGCTACCATCGCCTTTTTTGTGCTGGTGCTGGGTTGCATCAATTACATCAACCTAACCACGGCACAAGCCCTTTCGCGTGCCCGCGAAGTAGGTGTACGCCGGGTACTTGGCGCCGGCAAAAATGCTATCCGGTTACAGTTTATTATCGAAACCATGGCGGTAAGCCTGGCAGCGTTTATTGTGGCAGCAGGGCTTTCGTTTTTGTTTCTGCCGGTGTTTAACAGTTTCACGGGGCAGTCGTTATCCTTTTTAGCGCCCGAAAACCGCAGCCTGATCCTGTGGGTTTTACCGGCAACGCTGTTGGTAGGCTTTATCACCAGTTTGTATCCGGCGTTTAACTTATCGTCATTTAAGCCGGTAAAAGTTTTAAAAGGTAAAATAGCCGATGCGAAGGGAACGTTCAGCATCCGTAAGGTGCTTATTGTATCGCAGTTTGCTATTTCAACCTGCCTGGTGTTTGCCACGCTGGTTATATACAGCCAGCTGCATTACATTATCAACGCAAAACCCGGTTTCGACCAGGACCAGCAACTCACCATTGATTTAAACAGCGACCAGGCCCGCAATAACAGCGCCGCGTTCATCGCGCAGCTAAAAAGCAATCCCAATTTTAAATCGGTAAGCGGGGCTACGGGGCCATTGTATTCCGGCGATATGAATTTTTATGCCCCCGGAAAAACGATAAATGATAAGCAGGATGTTTTCCTTGATTTTACAGATGAAAATTATGTCAACACCCTTGGTGTGCAATTGGTATCGGGCAGCAATTTCACGCCGCAGGCTTTTACCAATACCGATATGCAACAGGATATGGAACTCAACGATATGGGCCGGCAGGTGATATTAAATGAGGAAGCCATACGGGTCCTAGGGCTCGACAGCAGTACTGCCGTGGGTAAGTTTGTTTCTCACCTGCATAACGGCGTGGTTTATCAGTATAAAATTGCAGGCGTGCTAAAAAACTATCATTATTTTTCGTTGCATACGGCCATTGGCGCTTATGGCATTATACCCGTAAACCCCAAGCGGTTTACAACCATAATTGCAAAAGTTAACGGCAACCAAATGGCGGGCGCTATTAAATACGCCGGAAACCAATGGAAGCAACTTAACCCCGACGCCCCTTTTTCCTATAATTTTTTAAGCGATGTTTTCAGGTGGGATTATGTTAGCGATCAGCGCGAGCAGCAACTGATTGGCTCCTATACTTTTGTAGCGGTGCTCGTTTCGTGCCTGGGCCTGCTGGGGCTTATCACCTACACGGTTACGCAAAAAGCCCGGGAAATAGGCATTCGCAAAGTGATTGGCGCGAGCGAAGCCAATATCGTGATGCTGTTTTCGAAACAATATTTTAAGCTGATATTGATTGCCAACCTGATAGCCTGGCCTGTTGGTTGGTACCTCATGAACAACTGGCTCACCGGTTTTGCCTACCGGATTAACATCAACTGGTGGATGTTTGCTGCAACCCTGTTTGCCGGCATCGTGATTACATTTTCAACTATCGCCTTTAAAACTATTAAAGCGGCCATAGCCAACCCGGTGGATAGCTTACGGGCCGAGTAACAGTTTGCTAAGCAATACCCATGGGGACTATTTTATTTATTAATCCGCCCCTGTCAACCAAAATAGCTTCGCCGGATTTGATGGTTTTATTTTTGCCCGAGAAAATGTCTGCAACCGCTGCCGCTATATCTTCCGGCAAAGCTATTTTTCCGCTTGGATTAATACTTGCGGCAAATCCTGCTTTAGCTTCCGGCTGAAAGCCGGTCAGTCTGTCAATCATCGGCGTATCGGTAACCCATGGACAAACGGCAAAAACGCTGATATTTTGTTCGGCAAAGCCCGCTGCTGTTGACTGCGTCATACTAAGCACAGCCGCTTTACTGGCGCCATAAATTATTGCCGTACCAAATGGGATAACCGTACCCACAAACGAGGCTGTATTAACAATTATGCCCCCTTGCTGTTTAATCATGCTGGGTATAGCATGTTTGGTACACAAAAATACACCCTTTACGTTTGCGGCCAAAACCTCGTCAACCACCTGTTCCGTGTTTACCTCAATCGGTCCCATTGCCCCTTCAACACCGGCATTGTTAAATAAATAATCAATCCGGCCAAACCTGCCTATTGCTGCTTCAACCAGGTTAATTACATCGCTTTCGCGGCTTACGTCGGTTTGCACAAATATTACTTTTGTGCCGCTTCCTGCTAACTCTGCTGCCGCGGCATCACCTTTTTGCTTGTTACGGCCGGCCAATACAAGGTTAATGCCCTGACTTGCCAGTTTCGCGGCAACCTGCTTGCCTATTCCCGTAGCACCGCCTGTAATAATAGCCACTTTATTTTGCGTAGTTTCTGACATAGTGTTTAATCGGTTTTGATAAATCAGGTTTATTCATTTAATACCGGTGGCTCAAAAAGCACATCGTATCATCTTATAAATAAACAGCTACTACCACAGACTAAAAATGTGAGATAAGTAGTATTTTTTGGCAGGGAAAGCCCGGGAAGAGTTTGTCTCGGGCAGGTGCAGCTTTCGCTGCACCGCCTTCAACAAGGGATATATACTAGGGGTATTAGTCAGGTTGATTAGATCCGGCTTACTATGCCGCTTTCAACACGTTTGCGGTACGACCAGAAAAACACTATCGGGAAAACAAAAAGGTTAAAAATGGTATTGGTGATCAATCCACCGATTACCACAATGGCCAGTGGTTTTGATGCTTCGGAGCCTATCCCGTTCGACATAGCGGCCGGCAACAAACCTATTGCCGCCATCATGGCTGTCATCACCACGGGGCGCAAACGATCGGCAACGCCGTCCTTAACTGCCACCGCGAAGGATGTCCAATGCGTATGATGCCTCAGTTCGGCGATATTGCTTTTAAACTTGGTGATCAGTATAACGCCGTTTTGCACGCAGATGCCAAACAGGGCGATGAAGCCAATACCGGCAGAAATATTAAAGTTAACGCCTGTTATCAGCAGTGCCAGGATACCACCCATAATAGCAAAGGGCACATTGTTAAGCACAAGTAACGAATCCCTGAAATTGCCGAACAGGATAAACAAGATGAAAAATATAACAAGCAAACTGATGGGCACCACCTGGCTCAGCCTTTTGGTGGCCCGCTGCTGGTTTTCAAAATCGCCGGCCCATTGCAGCGAGTACCCTTTGGGCAATTGCAACCGATCGTTTACTTTATCCTGGGCTTCTTTAATGGTGCTGCCCATGTCGCGGCCACGGATAGAAAATTTAATAGCCCCGTAACGCCTGTTGCGGTCACGGTAGATCATGCTTACACCGGTAATTTTTTCAATGCTCGATATTTCACGGAGTGGCACCGTATTGTTATCTAGTGTAGGTACGCGCAAATCGCCTATAGATTCTTCATTGTTCCGAAAGTCTTCAGGGTAACGTATGCGCAGGTCAAACTTCTGTTCGCCTTCATAAATTTGCGTTACGGCTTTACCACCAATCGCCATTTCAATTACGGCATTAGCATCGGCTGCAGTTACCCCATATTGAGCCATTTTTTGTTGGTTTAGGTCGATGAGCAACTCGGGCTGGCCCATGTTGTGCATAATACCCAGGTCCGTAATACCCTTTACCCTCTTCAAAACCGAGTCGACGATCACTTCCTTTTTTTCGATGAACTTATAATCATCGCCAAACATTTTTACCACGATAGACCCCTTTACGCCCGATACCGCTTCCTCAACATTGTCCGAAATCGGCTGCGAAAAGTTTAAATCGACGCCCGGGAAGTTTTTCAGCTTGTCCTGCATCCGCGCTATCAATTCCTCCTTAGTCTCTTTTATCTTCCAGTCTTCTTCAGGCTTGATGTCCACATGAAATTCAATGTTATAAAATCCCGTGGCGTCGGTACCATCATTTGGTCTGCCGGTTTGCGACATTACCTGTTTCACCTCATCAAAGCTCAGGAAGATGCGACGCATTTCATTCGCCAGCCTGACAGATTCTTTCAGCGAAATGCTTAATGGCCCCGTGGCACGTACATAAATAGAGCCCTCGTTCAATTCTGGCAAAAACTCGGTGCCCAACAATTTAAAACAGCCCAGGCTCAACACCAGCGCCGCTATAGCAACCGGGAATACTATCTTCCGCGCCCTGAAACAGAAGGCGTAAAACTTCATGGCGTTTTTGGTGATAAACTCTACAAAAACATTGTGCCGCTCCTTCACATCTTTGCGCAGCAACACACTGGCCAACGCCGGCACAAAGGTAAAGGTGAGGATAACCGCACCCAGCAGTGCAAAACCAAGCGTCCAGGCCAGCGGCGAAAACATTTTGCCTTCAACTTTTTCAAAACTAAAAATGGGCAGCAACCCGGTGATGATGATCAGCTTGGCAAAAAATATTCCTTTTCCGTTAACCAGGCAAGCCTTTTTGATGAGGCCCAGCTTGCTCATTTTGTTGTAATTGGGCATACCAATTTCTTTGGCCCGATGATCGAGCACGACGAATATCCCCTCCACCATTACAACAGCGCCATCGATAATTATCCCAAAGTCGATAGCGCCCATGGACAGCAAATTGGCCGACATACCCTTCAGTTTTAAGCAGATAAAAGCAAAAAGCAGCGCCAGCGGAATAATGAGCGATACGATGAGCGTGGTGCGCCAATCGGCCATAAACAGAAACACAATGATGGTGACAAAAACAATCCCTTCGGCCATGTTGTGCAGCACCGTGTGGGTGGCAAAATTCACCAGGTCCTCACGGTCATAAAACGGCCTTATTTTTACATCATCCGGCAAAATGGAATTATTTAATTCGGCCAGTTTTAATTTCAGATCGTGGATCACCACATTCGGGTTTTCGCCTTTCCGCATCACCACTATACCTTCCACAACATCGGGATCTTTATCGCGGCCAACCTGGCCTAATCGTGGCAATGCAGACTCGGTAACCTCGGCTATAGTTTTTACATATATTGGCGTACCCTTAATATTGTTTATAACTATATTCTTTATCTCATCAATATTATTCAACAATCCGATACCCCGAACGGCAAAAGCCTGGCCGCCTTCGTCAATAACATCCCCTCCTACGTTTACATTACTTTTTGATACGGCATCGTACAATTGCAGCGGCGTTACATTGTACTGAACAGCTTTTTCAGGATTGATGGTGATCTGGTAAGTTTTAACTTCGCCGCCAAAACTGTTTACATCGGCAACGCCTGGTACGGCTTTTATTTCGCGTTCCACAACCCAATCCTCAATGGTTTTTAGTTCCCGTACCGATTTATGATTACTGGTTAGGGTGAACCTGTATATTTCGCCGGTGGGGCCATAAGGTGGTTCGATGGAGGGACTTACGCCATCCGGCAGATCAGCATCGCTGAGGTGGTTATTTATCTGTAAACGCGCAAAAGCATAATCTACATCGTCATCAAAAGTTATGGTGACTACCGAAAGGCCAAAGAGCGACGACGACCGCACGCTTACCTTTTTCTCTGCGGGGTTTAATGCCAGTTCGATGGGGCGGGTAACAAATTTCTCTACCTCCTCGGCGCTCCTGCCCGGCCATTGCGAAATGATCACGACCGATGTATTGGTTACATCCGGGAACGCATCAATACTGATGGTACGAAAACTGATATAACCGGCAACCGCCAGCAAAGCCGTCACAAAAAATATGAAGAACCTGTTTTTTAAGGCGAATGAAAGAATATTTTTTATGAATCGATTCATTTTGATTTCGGATGTTTTTTTATTTCGGAATTCGGAATTTCGATTTCGGAATTGTTTTATTTTTTAAGTCCGATTTCCAATCATCATCAGAAAGAACATTTTCTAAATCCGAAATCGAACATCCGAAATCCCAAATACCTCTCATTCCTTAAGCGACTCGTACAAATACACTTGCCTGGATGTCACTATCCTGTCGCCGGCTTTAAGGCCCTTACCGATATAGGCGCGGTCTTCTACCCTTTTGCCAATTTCAACAGGCTGAATATGCACCTTTGCGGGGCCATCAACCACTATTACATAATTCCGGTCGTTGTCAAAAACCAGGGCGTTGCTATTAATAAACGGCAGGTCCTCGCCTGATTTTGCCCTGATCATGATATTGGCAAACATCCCCGGCTTCAGTAAGTTGCCGGGATTGCTTATCTTTATTCTGGCATGCATCACCTTGTTATCCGGATCGAGCATGTTATCAATCTTATCTATTTTGCCGTCAAAGGTTTTATTGGGATACGATAGCGTGGTGATCTTCACCGGGTCGCCGGTTTGTATCTTGGAGATGTCGGACTCATAAACATTTACCAATACATATACGGTGGACAGATCGGCAATGGTAAACAGGTTCTGGCTGTTGTCCGCGCGTACCTGTGTGTTACTGGTCAGGTTTTTCTCGACCACAAAGCCCGATAGCGGCGCTTTTACTTCGTAACCGTTTTCGTTGCTTTTGTTAATGGATACCACAGCGCCGGCGCGTTTACCTTCGGCAACGGCTTTCTGATAATCGGACTTAGCCTGCTCCAGGTCTTTTTGCGATGCCAGCCCGCTTTTATACATATCCTCCGTCGATTCCATGATGCGGCGTGTATTCCTCACATCCGCTTCTGATGAAATATAATCCTTATTGTAGCCCGCCATTTCCGCGCTTTTCATGACGGCCAGGGTTTGCCCTTTATGCACCACATCACCCAGTTGCACCTTCACATTTTCGGCCACCCCGCTCACCAGTGGAAATATTTTTACCATCTTGGTTTCGTCGGGTGCAATATTGCCGGTCAGGGTTATTTGTGTTAAAGCGCTTGCTTCCTGCACGGTATCAATCAGCAAGCTTTTTAATAAAGTATTAGTAACCGCAAACTTCGTATCCTTCTCTTGTGCCTCATCAGCATGATGGCAACTTTGCATCGCCACCACGCTGATTAATAAGGCAACTGTTGTAGTCAGTATTTTAAAGGGGTACTTATTCATGCTTAAATTCTTCATTGTTGATTAAAAAAGGGCGTCCCGGTAACATAATTAAGCTGCTCCAATGAAGCTACGCGATTCAGCTCAAGGGTATTTAACTGCAGGGTATTGGTTTTGTACGAGTCGTAAAAATCAAGGAACTCCAGCAAGCCGATATTTCTCTTTTCGTAATTTTTATAAACCTCCTGTATCAGGTGATTAAAATCCGTTTTAAACTGCGGATCGAAACTGTTGTACAATTTCTCGAGCCGCAGCGCGCCCTTATAGTTGGTGGCCAGGTCGCTTTCCACCTGGTCCTGGCTGCTTTGTAATTTTACTTTGCTCTGGTCAATTGCAATACGCGCCTGTTTGACACCACCCTGGTTGCGGCTAAAAAATGGCAGGTTAAACTCGACACCCGCACCTAAAAAATTGGTGCCGTAACCGCCGTATTTATCGTAATTAATGGAAACTGAGAAATCAGGAACAGCCGTTGCTTTTTGCAACTGCAGGTTGAGATTGCTGTAATCTACATTTGCTTTTGCCAGCCGCAGGTCGTAGCGGTTTGCGTAGGCAGAATCTAACAAAGTTTGATATGCGGTGGTTTCAACAATGCTTTTGCCATCCAGTTCGTAGCTGTACAATGGCTGCACGTAAATACCAGGCTTTGCTTTTATCAGCAGTTTAAATTCGCTCTGTACTGTATCAATACTCACCTGCAGGTTGTTGTACTCGGCCTGCAGCGTATATAGTTGCGATTGTATGCGCAGCACTTCCTTTTGTGCAACATTCCCCTTGCTGTACTGGTCTTTAAAAATCGTCAGTGTTTTTGATAGAGAGTTAATTTCATCATTATAAACCCGGGCTGATTGCTCCTGGAAGTAGATCGTGTAGAAATCGTTCCTGAGCGTGTATTTTAAGGTGCGTAACAGATCAAAAAACTGGTATTTGGCCTGCTCCACGCCCATTTGCGCCAGCCTGATATTTTTATTGCGCTTGCCGGCCGTAGTAAAAAGCTGCGATACGCTGAAGGACTCATCCTTATAAGCAGGCCCCTGCGAGGCGTCGTTGGTATGGATGCCGTTGGTAAAACTAAAGTCGGGATTGGCAAATAAACGTGCAGTGATAATTTGCGCACTCGCATTATCAATATTATATCGCTGAATAATTACCTGTAGGTTATTTTTTAAAAATTGATCTTCGGCTTGTTTAACAGTTAGTTTGAGGGTATCGCTTGAGGGGGTTTGCGCAAAAACTGAAAAGGCGGTAATTAAAAGTCCAATTTGAAAAAATATAAAAACACTAATAAATCTCGGAATCATACATCACTTTGATGCAGCAAATTTAAATTACCCGTATTAAAGCTGAATTAAAGGGAGATTAGAATAACATTAGAATTTTACCGCGCAAATTTAATGGTGACGGTGGTGCTTACACCCGGGTCGGAATCAACGGTTATGGTACCGTTAAAAAGGCTGATTATCTTACTGGTTACATATAAACCAACGCCGTTGCCCTGGTAGGTTTTTACATTGGTGCCCCGGTAAAACGATTCGAATATCTTGCTCAACTCGTCCGGCATAATGCCAATTCCTTTATCAGTGATGCTAACACTGATACCTTTTTTATCCGCATATAAACCACATTGAACCGGCTTGTTACCGGAAAATTTAAAGGCGTTTCCTATTATATTATTAAATGCGATGGTTAATAATGATTTGTTGGAGTTAAGCAGCAATAGCTCATGATCATCAGGCAGGTGCAAAATATTAACACTAAACATGCCTTTGCCGGCCCTTGCTGTCCAGTAATCGCTTAGTTCCCATATCAACTCATCAATGGCAACCGGTTTAAGCGCCGGCTGGGTATAGTTCATATCTACATGGGCCAGTTCGAGCAAACTGGTAATGGTTTCATTCAGGCGTTCGGCATCGGTTAATACCGAGTGCAGCACTTGTTCATATTCGCTGTTGCTGCGTAGTTTGTGCAGGGTAATTTCAATTTCGCCAATGATAGTGGTAATGGGTGTCCGCAATTCGTGCGAGGCATTTATCACAAAGGTTTGCTGCAGTTCAAAAGCATTTTCCAGGTGTTCCAGCAGTTGATTAAAATTGTGCGCCAGGGCGCTTATTTCGTCTTTTCCGTTGCCTTCGTCAACCCGCATACTCAGATTGCCGGCCCTCACCTGCCGCATCTGGTCAATAACCCGGTCGATGGGTTGTAACGATTTCTCGGCAAACCAGCGGCTGGTAATAAACAGACCCGATGTTACGCTGATGAGCAGGATGGCCATGCTTTCAATCAGATCGGTAAAGCGTTTATTTCCCTGTTCATCAACGGCCGATACCAGGATTACGAAGTTACCCTGGTTGTCGTTATAATAAATACCAACTGTTTGCCTTGGCCCCTCGGCAAATTCCATGTGCCTCCGTTTGCGGACGGCGTTAATCACCGGGCCCGACCAAAACTGGTTTTTATCTTTTATAAATGATGCTGTATTTTTATCATCGTAAAACCTGATCACTTCATGGGGGATGGGTTGCAGGTAGCGTTCGCGCACATGGCTCAGGGAGTCGGGCGATATTTCATCGGCCTCCAAATACAATTGGGCCGCCACGTTAGCGCGGTATGTCAAATGATCATAAAACTCCGATTTGAGCAGTGAACTGAAGATAATACAAATAACGGCCTGCACAATCAACAGCACAATAGCGCTTATGGCCGTGAAATAAAGTGAAAGCCTGTTTTTTATCTTCATTTTACCCCCTCTGTCGACTGTCGTCGGCATCTCCCCCTAAATTTAGGGAGAGAAAAGAAAAAATATCTCCACCATGCCTCCTCCCCTATAATTAGGGGAGGCCGGGAGGCGTATTACACGCGCCGTTTGTGGTCGTTGTTATTAACTACTTCTCGCTCTTTAAAATATAGCCCATACCAATAACGGTGTGGATCAGCTTACTTTTAAAGCCTTTTTCAATTTTATTACGCAAATAGTTTACATAAACATCAATAAAATTTGTGCCGGTATCAAAATCAATCTTCCAGACCTGCTCGGCAATATATTCGCGCGATAACACTTTATTGGGATGACTCATAAATAACTCCAGCAGGGCAAATTCTTTGGCGGTAAGAGCTACCTGGTTACCTGCCCGTTCGGCAACGTTGCTCCAGGTATCCAGTTTCAATTCATCAAAAGTAAGGATATGTTCCTCCGGCGAGTTTACGCTTTGCCTGCGGAGCAAAGCCTCAATACGGGCCAGCAGCTCGCTGAAATGAAAGGGCTTGGTGATGTAATCATCGGCCCCGGCTTTTAAACCCGATACTTTATTTTGCACCTGGTCAAGTGCCGACAGCATCAGGATGGGTGTTTTGTTGTTGTTATGGCGAATTTGGCGACAAAGTTCAATACCGTTGATATCGGGTAGCATCACATCCAGTATAATTAAATCAAAGTCGGAGCCCTGCAAGAGTATTTTTGCGGAATGGCCGTCTTTTGCGGTAGTTACTTTATAGGCATGTTCCTCCAGGCCTTTGCAAATAAATGCCGCTACCTTTTGTTCGTCCTCAACTAAACAGATATTCGCCATGTTAACAAAGATAAACTAAGATCAGGATGATTTAAGGATTTCAGGATTGTTCTAATTCGATTTTAATGCGGACTAAGATTTATTGAATTTTTAGGATGATAGGATTTGTTTTAATAAAGATAAAGACGGACATATTGGGAGCCGAATTTCAAGATATAGAAATCCTACAATCCTCATAATCCTAAAAATCATAGTCTTAAAATATCCGCTGCTGTATCACCGCCATAAATCTGTCTTTAAACTTCTCGCTGATGGGTATCTGCTTATTGGCAATATAAATGTGGTTATCCTGTATTTTATTGATCTGTTTGGTGTTTACGATATACGAATTGTGCACCCGCACGAAAGGCGGCGCCAATTGCTCGTCAATATCCTTTAGCCGACGGTAAATAAGCAACTGGCTGGCCGGGGTAACTACACGCACATACTCTTTTTCGCCCTCAAAATATTGAATATCTTCCAGCAGCATTTTCCGCAGTTCTTTGCCCGATTTTACAAAGAAGTATTCTTTACCACCAGTTGGTAACGCTTTATCGCCACTGTTGTGGCTACTGAAATAAATCTCAATCTTTTGCATCGCTGCCAAAAATCTTTTTAGGGTGATGGGCTTCAACAGGTAATCAATGGTTTGAAAACTGTAACTTTCTGCCGCGTATTCTGAATAGGCTGTAGTAAAAACTATTTTGGTTTCGTTGGAGAGCAAACCGGCCAGTTCCATGCCGTTAAGCTGTGGCATGTTGATGTCAAGGAAGATAAAATCAGGCTTGTTTTCCTTTAAAAAAGCTATTGCCTCCAGCGCATCGTAACATTTACCTAAAAGCTGCCATTTGGTGTTTTGGTGCACCAATATTTCCAGCAGGTTTACCGCATTGGGTTCGTCGTCTATAATGATACAGCTTAAATTCATTTTATCGGTACTTTTAAAAAGGCGGTAAAGCAAACGCCGTCATTAATAATATTTAATTCAAAATTTTCGCCATACAATAAATGGAGGCGCTTGCGCAGGTTTTGAATGCCAAAGCCATTGGGTTCGGTAGTGCCGGGCCGCTCGTGGATGCGGTTTTTGGTTTGAAAAAACAGGTAATTGTCCTGCTGAACCAGCGATATCTCAATCTTATTTTCGCTGCTCGATTTATCAATACCGTGCTTAAAAATATTCTCCACAAAAGTCATCAGCAGCATAGGTGGTATGCGTAATTCGGGGCTGCAATCCTGCAAAAAATCCAACTCTATTTCGTGGCGTATCCGTATTTTCTCCAGGGCAATATAGTTATCTAAAAACTGGATCTCGTTGGTGATAGAAACCTCGTCCTTGGGGCTTTCATCAACAAAGTAGCGCATAATGTCGGAGAGCCGTTCAATCAGTTTCGCGGTCCGCGGCGCCTCACGGTATGCTTCGTAATAAATATTGTTGAGCGTATTAAATAAAAAGTGCGGTTGCACCTGCGATTTTAACAGGTTAAGCTCGGCCTGGCTTTTTTGGGCTAATATTTTTTCGGACTGCTGCTTAAGCGTAAAATAGGCTATCGCGATGCGGAAAATAAAACTGAGCAGGTAATTTAAAAATCCCGCGATGATAAAATTGAGCAGCATGCCCCAGGTAATCGCTTCTGGTTTGGGGTTAAAATAGGTATTCCATACCCACATTACCAGGTAGCCCCGGGCAAGGCCACCGCCAACCAGCAGAATTATGGCGTATATAACATATTCTACCTTTCGGCCGCGCTCCCAAAACTTAGGGTACAGGTAATTAATATTGCCGTATATAACCAATATATAAAAACATACGCTGATGGGCGTAAACACCAGAGCATGATCGAAGCCCTCTTCGGGCACGATGGAAAAAAAGATAATTAGGAAAACAGCTATCCATATCAGCCACTGCAGCCGTGCGATAGTTGACATCCCCCTGATAAATTTCATTTTTAAATTTACAAAGCTTTTTGAATTTGACTAATTGTTTTCAACAACAGGGCGCTTTTATTTAACGGATACTGCCGCCATGCCGGTTTGCGCTATTGATTTTATTGGGCAAACTATTAAAAATAACCGCCCACAGGTTGAATTATTTTGCCCGCGAACATAATAAGAACAAGTTTTATTAAAAATTTATTTCGAAACCTGTCAGCGAACACCACACCGATATTTTAAACATTAAACAACCTGAATATACTTTATGACCTTTAAATCCTTTGATATGAAAAAAGTTATCCGTGCCATCGTCATGATGGGCATTATCCAGTTTGCCTTTACAGGCTTAGTACATGCACAATTAACATCGCTGCCTGATGCCGGCAACAAACGGGCCTCCATCAGTGAGGGCATTGGTATTACCAACGTGACCATCCATTATAACCGCCCGCATGTGAAAGGCCGTGAAGGCCATATTTGGGGCGAGTTGATCCCGGTCGGCTATGTCGATCAGGGCTTTGGCCCGTCAAAATCAGCACCCTGGCGGGCAGGGGCCAATGAGGGCACATCTATTGAATTTTCAACTGATGTAATGATTGAAGGACAGCCCCTGGCCGCCGGGAAATATGGCTTTTTTGTGGCCTACGATCCTAGTGAGTGCACGGTGATCTTCTCCAAAAACTCCACTTCGTGGGGAAGCTTCTTTTATGACCCGGCCGAAGATGTGCTCCGCGTAAAAGTAAAACCGGTAACCGCCGACAAAAGCGTTGAATGGCTGAAATACGAATTCGCCGACGAAACACCGGAAAGCGCTACCGTACAATTACAATGGGAAAAGCTGATCATCCCGGTAAAAATATCGGTTGATGTGGTGAAAACCCAATTGGAATCATTCAGAAGAGAATTGCGCACCGACAAAGGCTTTACATGGGAAAGTTGGGACCAGGCTGCCGCTTTTTGCGCTCAGCATAAAACCAACCTCGACCAGGCATTAATGTGGGCCGACTCGGCAACCAGTGTTGACTTTGGCGGCCTGCAGGTGTTCCAGGCATGGAGCACAAAAGCAGCTGTTTTGGATAGCCTGGGGCGCAAAGCTGATGCTGACGCCGCCATGAAAAAGGCTTTACCATATGGTACTGTAAACGACCTGTACTTTTATGCACGGGGCTTAACCCGGGCAAAAAGAGGGCCTGAAGCATTGGAAATATTTAAATTAAACTACGATAAACACCCTAACGAATTTATAACCAATGCAGGCATGGCCCGCGGCTATTCGGCAACCGGCGACTATAAAAAAGCACTGAGCTATGCGCTGAAGGCCCAGGCACAGGCCACCGCAGGTTTTAACAAAACAACCATGGACAAAATGGTAAAAGACCTGCAAGCGGGTAAGGATGTGAATTAGGTGTCGGATAGAGGTTAGAGATTAGTTGTCCCGATAGCTATCGGGAGGAGATTAGGAAAAAAGAATCAATTAAAAACCTGATAAAGTAGCCCTGTTTAAAATCCCTTATCGGACGGCGCGCCGTCCGATAAGGGGGCAGGGTAAAATCCAATGACTAATGACGCAAAGCAAATGACTAATGACTTTCAAAAATGAATAACATAGCACCATTTTTGTCCTGGCTATCAAAGGAACTGGTTTATGGCATCATCATTACCTGGTGTTCCGTTTTTAGCGTATTTGGTCAAACCAATCAGGCGGCTATCGAACGGCCAAATATTGTTGATACCGCAGCAAAACCAATGGTATTTGCCGAGGGCATAGTTTCAACGCCCTATACCGAATGGGCCACATCGTTTACGCCGGATGGCAATACTGTATATTTTTCGCAGGGGGCCATTTACTGGACCATCTGCTTCTCCAAAAAAGTTGATGGGAAATGGATGAAGCCGGAAGTGGCCAATATCTCGGGCAAATGGGTGGATACCGATCCTTTTATCAGCCCGGACGGCAAGCGGATGATCTTCATGTCGAACCGGCCGTTGCCGGGAGCGCCGCAGGACAAGCATCAATCCAACTATCACTTATGGTATGCTGATTTGATAGCGGATAACAAATGGGGCGACCCTGTTCACCTTCCTGCGCCTATAAATATGGATGGGATCAACAATTATGCGCCGTCCATCAGCAGTTCGGGTACGCTATTTTTCTGCTCACGCGACAGGGAAGGTCACGCGGGCATGTCGAGCTACAGCGCCAAATGGTTGGGCGATCATTTCGATCAGCCAAAATTGCTTGAATTAAACGGCAAAGAAGAAACCCAGGACCCCTTTGTTGCACCCGACGAAAGTTATATTGTATTTGTAAGCGGCAACGACCTGTTTATAAGCTACCGCGACGCCGACGGCTACACTACCGGGCAAAAACTGGCCAAGCCGGTTAACAATGGCGATTCAAACTCGTCGCCATGCATATCGCGCGATGGTAAAATGCTTTACTACTCATCGGGCCGCATACAGGGCATGTTTAAACGCAACCCTAAAAGCAAAGCGCTTCACTATGACGAGTTGGTAAAAGAAATGAACAGCATATTTAACGGGCAGGGTAATGTCCTGGTGATACCCGTGAATATTGGGAGAAAGAATTCCTGAATGCAGAACTAAGGCATTTAACCAGATTTTATAAATTCAGTTAGTAGGGATAACGGGGGTGAGGTAAACAAACCCCCTTTCCCGGAACCAGGGCAGGAAAAAACAAAGATTCGCCATAATCGCGTGTTTAGGCATACCCGTCAACTCTGCGGTTTTATCTATAGCAGTTGAAAAAACACCGGACTCCCGGCATGATAACAGGAACACGTATTGCCATTCATCAAGCTCCTCCATTGTAACCCGATAGTTCATCCGGCTGGTGGCTAACCAGGTTTTTCGTGGTTCCGGAATCTCGTATTCCTGGTTGCCGGAAATGCGCCCGATGAGCACCTTCATCGGGAATTTTAATTCCTGCAGTTGCAGGCAATCAGGTACCATCACCTCGTAATTTAAGGTGCCAAATATCACATCCTCCTGGAAAACGACGGCATCAGTAGTGGCAACATTTTCCAGTCCTTTTGCGCGCATGGCTTCATGCCGTGCTCTTTCCGTTTTTGCTATCTCGATGGGCAGATCGAAGAAAGTGCTTTGCTCATCGGACATAGCAACATCTGCAGGCTTTGTGGCTACGAGGAACTGTATAAACGTATCGCCGAGCTCATACAGCGTGTATGACTTCGATGGCGACCACATCAACGATGCCCGCGCAAATTTGTCAAACACCTCGTCCCCTAAAAACTTTTGTAATACGGGAAAATCCGATTGAAGGCACTCCAGCAGCCGTAGTACGTAGCCTGATGTGTAAACATTGATGCGATTGTATATGGATGCATTATGCGTATCGGCCACTACATCCTGTGCCTGCAGGTGGTGCAACTGCGCTGCCTTCTGCAGTTTGTATGGCATATCGCCCTGGCAGGTGATCACATCTTTCATCCAGTGCTGCAATTGCACAATGCCCGGCTTATTCATACTGCGCCTGTAATTGAAACTGAACAGGATTGGATACCGGCAAACTACCTGTTACAGCAATTGAATCCGCTACTGGCAATAGCCCTTTAAATACTTCTTTAGCTTTAAAAAGCTCAGCGACAAGGTCGGGGTAGTCGGGTATTTTTGCATCCCACTCCAGCAAAGTGCTAACGCCGGCTGTAAGTTCATGGGCCAGTTTGTATAATCGCCACACCTGCAAAGGTACGGGCTGGTCGTGTGTATCAATCAGCAGCGTGCCGTAATCAGTAGGGCCGGCCAGGTGTACCTGCACAATATGGTTATGGGGCAGGTTGCGGATATAAGTTTCGGCATCAAACCCATGGTTACGCGCCGATACAAAAACATTGTTCACATCAAGCAGCAGGCCGCAGCCGGTGGTTTTGGCAAGGGCCGAAAGGAATTCCCATTCAGGCATTTCATTCGCCTTAAATTCAAGATAGGTAGAAGGATTTTCCAGTACCAGTTCTCTTCCCAAAAAGTCCTGTACCTTATGCACCCGTGCAGCCACATGCTCCAGCGCTTCGTACGTGAGCGGCATGGGCAGCAAGTCGTGCGTGTTAACACCCAGTACACCCGTCCAGCACAAGTGGTCCGATATCCAGGCAGGTTCTATCTCCGCGGCAAGCTCTTTCAGCTTACCCAGGTATTCCATATTCAAGGGCTGGGTGCTGCCTATGGATAACGACACCCCATGCATCACCACTGGCACCTGCTTACGCACATGATCAAGCACGTGTCGGCAAAACCCATGGTCGTCAATAAAATTTTCGCTGATGATCTCGAACCAATCCACCTGCGGCGGATGGTGCAGCAAATGATGGAAATGTTTATTTCGTAAGCCCACGCCAAGGCCCAGGTGAGGCAGGCCAAGGCGTGGAGCTATTGAGTTTTTCATTATTTCTCCTGTTCGTTACTAAGCATTCGGTGGCATCGCCAGGCGCAACGCGCTCGGATCTGGTTTTGTAACCACCCTATTATGTTTCTTCAGCATCACATCAGCATAGGCCTGCCATGCGGTATCATAAATAAGGTCGCCGACGCTGAATTTAACGGTATCACCTATCGGCGTTGGCGCTATGCCGGCGCAGCTGATATCAAACTCATCCATCGTGCCGCTGGTAACGGTTTTGTCTTTTGAGAACGGATACATCACCTGCGATGCAGATATGGGCACCGCACAGCCGCCGTAAGTTTTACATTGGTTATCGCCAGGGGCGCTGTAGTCGCCTTTTGCATCTTTGCCCACATAGCCGCAGCCGCCCTGGGCCTTGCAGGTATTGGTGCCGCCGCATGAATGCACTATCGACATGGTTGCGCAAACCGCCGGGTCGTCTATATTCTCCAAATCATAATTTATACCCTGGCAAGCATGAGGCACGCGGCTTTTTTCAGGTGGCAGTGGCGGCGGCGAGATAAGGTTGGGCACTTTGCCGAAAATAGCCCAGCATATAGACATCTTATCGCCAGAGACCTGCATAGCCGCATAAGGGAAAGACGAACCTTTTTCCCCGGCCCAGTAAGCATTCAGCGAAGTAGTGATGCCTTTTATAGCGCCCACTACTACCTGACTCAGCTTATTGAAATTCATTTTATCGGCCGACTTATCATCTTCTTCTTTAAGCTGATTCAGCGCATTGGCAACGTCAGTAGTACTTGGCAAATTCTTTGGGCTATCCACACCCTTTATTTCGAGCATACTTGCATCCCATTTACCACCGTCGGCATACCATTTTTCCCATGTTACCACTTTTGAATCAGTTGGTGCAACTAATGCCATTATATCCTTAAATACAGTAAAATGGTCTACCTTACCATTGTTATACCGCGCGCCGGCATCGTTGGAGTGCTGTTGCTTTACACCTTTACTGTCGTACGACGGATAGTTGTATTCAAGGGCCTCCGGATCTGGCTGAAAATTAATATCCACATCGCCCATCAGCATCTGGCCTTTATTCTCAGCCTTAAATAGCATAGGCATGGCAGCCGCCAGCAGTTTTTTTATGGTTGGCACCACGCCGCTTCCTTCGCCCTGGTCGGTTATGCCATTTATCATGTCGATAACCTGCAGCAGCGAATGCAGCGGGCTTAATCCCTGATCCACAGTTGCCCTCATACCTGGGTACTCCGCTTTTGTATAGGGGCTTACATTATTAAACAAATCGTTCTGGACACTGGCAGGCTTAAATACGTCCTGCCACAGCCAGGTATTGTCGGAATAGCCTATGGTAAGGTACTCCGCCAGGCATAAATACATATACCCTATGGTACCAAAAGGCCTCAGGTGTGTTTCATCGAAGTTTTCTTCCCACCATTCAAAAGGCGCCGGCGGGAAATAATCTTTTATTTTATCGTCGGCTATCATGTCGGCTGCCAGGTCATTATTCTGCTCTATAGCCAGGAACAAGTTGATCTGTGGCACCGTTACCGTGTCGAGGTTTACCTTATAGTCGCTGTATTCGGTTTTGGTATCTTTAAAGTCTAGTATATGTGGTATGGTTGTATTGTCGGGACCGTAGCAGGTCCAGGTATAATTGTTTTGGTCAACCAGTAACGGACTGGTGAAAGTTGGTGTAACCCCAACAGCATTGCAGATATTTGAAGCCAGCTGCAGGTGCAGCATCTCAGCTATATACACGCTGAATATCCCGTTAAAAACTCTTTCATTATCTGTTTTCGGATCTGCGCTGGTGCCCATTCCCGGCCATAAGCGCCCCTGGTATAAATTGGTTGCGGTATTTACCTGGTGCGTGCCATGCAACGAATACAAGGTTGTCATGTATAGCGGAATGGTGAACAGCTCCACATTTACCGCAGCCTGTGCCAGGGCCTTCAATGCCGAAATATCGGTGGCTTTAAATTTAGGATCCCGATTCGTGATCAGTTTGAATTCGTACTTGGATGTCATGGTTGATAGTTTGATATTGTTAGGTTAAATAATATAGATTTCGGGCAATAAAAGCCGGCTTTTAACAGCCTGCAATTCAGGCCATTCTTTCACTAATAAATTTTCGTATTTAATAAATAACGGTGTAGCAGCTAAGGACAGGTTAACGTATCATGCAGCGCAAAAGCCGTATCAAACATATAAAATGCGATTGGAAAAAGCAATGTTTGTTATGTAAATTTTGCATGGATAGAATATTGTTTTTGCAGGGGTTTAGGTGGACGGCCTTAACTTGCGGCAGTGAAGCTTGAGGGTTTTTTGTTATTTGGGCGTATCCCCTTTTGGTAGAAAAAGGGGAGATACTTGAACTACAATTTGCTCATCACCACTACCCCTTAATATGGTACCATGTTATCCCGATAGCCGTGCTTCAACCTTCTCTTGTGCAGTAGTTGCAAAAAGATTTAATGGATTGATGTAGTTTCGTTGCCGATTAAAAACATACTATATTATTAATGGTGATTGATATACAAAAAATTCCTTTCCGGGATGAACTCCACTTTTTAGCCCTCCAAATTTTTGGCCCGATGCAAACGCACATTTTTCAAAAAAATCGGCAATCGATTGCAGAATTGTTTAAAAATCTGCTTTTCGCCTCTTTTTACAGCTAAAATTAATCTATTATTTATTTTTTATTAATGGCCGACTCTTCTTTTGTACCATAATAAAACCAATTATAACACCTGTTGACTTCACAATTCACCGGGCGATTTTTTTAACCCATTATAAAATAAGGTCATGTACAATTACGATCCTAACCCGCCGTAGTCGAGCTGCTGCAATGTATTATTTATTATGTAACATGGTAAACCAAACCAATTAAACTCAAAAATTAACTGAAAGACAATATGAAAAAAATAAAATACTTACTTGTACTTTTCTTTCTTTTCCCGCTTAGTTTGTTAGCCCAGCAAACCATGATCAGCGGAAAAGTGATAGACTTAACCGATGGGTCAACGCTTCCGGGGGTAAGTGTACAAATTAAAGGCACAACCACCGGTGTTGTTACCGATGCAGGCGGAAAGTTCCGGATTGAAGTACCCGGCGCCAATACTATTTTACAGGTGTCATACCTAAGTTATGAAACCCAGGAAATTGCCGTTAAAGACGTAAAGGGCGGCACAATCGCCTTAAAACCTACAAGTAAAGGCCTCAATGAGGTGGTAGTGGTAGGTTATGGCGTGCAAAAAAGGGCAACTGTAACCGGCTCAATTGCAACGCTGCAGGATAAAGAGATCATAACAACCAAAAACGAAAGCGTTGTAAATATGCTAACCGGTAAAATACCCGGTATCCGTATTGTTCAAAAAACAGCAGAACCGGGATCTTTTTCCAATGATTTGAATATCAGGGGGTTTCAAACACCTCCGGCCATTATAGTTGATGGTATAATTGTGGGGAACGACCAGGGAATAATAGCCAGGATGGACCCGAATGAAATTGAGAGCCTCTCCGTGCTGAAAGATGGCGCCGCATCTATATACGGTATAAGGGCCGCTGGTGGTGCCGTTTTGATTACAACTAAAAAGGGATCAAAAAACGGACAAGTTAGCATCAATTATTCAGTTAACGAGGCTGTGCAAACATTTTTGGGAATGCCCCAGGGTGTAGGCGCGGTAGATTATATGATGCTGACCAATGAGAAAGCTAAACGCGATTTCGCAAATAACTTTGTCAGCAACGTAACTCCGCCGTATTCATATGCCGATATATTACCCTGGCTTAACGGCACCAACAAATCTGCCGATTGGTCGGGTCTTGTTTTTAACAAAACCGCCAACCAAATCAGCCATAATTTAAACATTGATGGCGGAAATGACAAGATCAGCTATTTCTTCAACTTTGGTTACCAGAGCCAGGATGGCGTTTTTAAAACCGGGGATTTAAACTACAACAAGTATAATTTCCGCTCAAACGTTAGCATTAACATCGTAAAAGGGTTAAAAGCGCAGGTATTAACATCAGCCTGGATGGACCAAAAAAACCAGCCATATACTGATGAGTGGACTGTTTATAAGTACACCTGGAACCAAATACCCACGAACCAGATTTACGCTAACAACAATCCTTTATACCCGGCAGTAATGCCCGATAACATGAATCCTGCCGTCTTCACTGATGACAGCCAGGTAGGCTCAAAAGTAGCCAAGAATAAAGACTTTACAAGCCAGTTAAATTTAACCTATAACATACCCGGCGTATCCGGGTTAACTGCCCATGCTTTGTTTAATATTGACTATGGGGTTTATGATTTAAATCAAATAAAAAGCACCTATAATTTATATACTTACAGCGCACTCGACAGCGCCTATACCCCAAACTCAGTTAATTCACCTTCTGGCATAACACGTCAGTATTACACGCATTTAAATACCAATAGCCAGGTAACATTAAATTATGCGCACACTTTTTTCCAGGATCATAACGTAACTGCCATGGTTACCTATGAGCAAAGCCATAACACCGCTGATAATTTTAATGCTTACCGTGACACCAATATACCTATTGACTATTTATTTGGAGGCCTGGCAAATACCGATATGTATGGCGGGCAGGATGCTGGTGCTTTACAGGATGTTGGGCACAGGAGTTATATTGGAAGACTTAATTACGATTTTAAAGGAAAATATCTTGCCGAATTGAGTATTCGCCGTGATGGTACCAATTTGTATCAGCCGGGTACCTCCGATCAATGGGGCAACTTTCCGGGTGCATCAATAGGCTGGGTTGTAACCAAAGAAAGCTTTTTCCGCAAACTGATCTCCGAAAACATCCTTTCAAACCTTAAGTTCAGGGCGTCTTACGGCCAGCTAGGCGACGAAAATGGAGCGGCATTCAATTACGTAACCGGCTATACCTACCCTGCCCAAAATAATTCTGGCGGCATAAACAATGGCGTGGGAAACTCTTATATTTTTGGCAACAGCCCTGTGAATGGCTCATCGCCAAAACTTGGCAATCCGGGTTTAACATGGCCTGTAAGTACCATAAAAAACTTAGCCGTTGATTTCGGCTTATTTAATGGAAAAGTCGATGGAACTTTTGAAGTTTTCAGGAACGACAGGACAGGATTGATAGCAACACCGTCCACAGTTTTACCCGCGTCAGTAGGAGCCCCTACACCACAGATCAACTACAACAGCGACAGGGTGCAAGGTTTGGACTTTAGCTTATCCTACAGGAACACATTTGGCGCACTGGGGGTAAACATTACCGGTAACATAGGCACAACCCGCCTGAAAGATATGACGGTTTTACAAGGTGCTTTTGGCAACCAGTATCAACAATGGCTCTACAGCCAAAGCAACAGGTATCAGAACGTTTGGTGGGGACCTACCTATGCCGGTCAGTTTACCAATTACAAACAGATATACAATTACGGCATTAATACCGGCGGTGGCAATAATAATGTAGTACCTGGCGATTATTACTACCAGGATTGGAATGGTGACGGTGTGATAGACAGTAAGGATAACCATCCTATTGCAACTTCAGATATTCCATTATATAACTATGGCATGACCATAGCCTTAAGTTATAAAGGTTTTGATATGAACCTGCTTTTACAAGGCGCTGCCGGGGTTTATGTGCAATACGGTGAGCAATTTGCATCGCCGCTGATGTATGGCAGAAGCGCGTTAACCCGCTTCCTCGACAGTTGGCACACCCAGGATCCAAGCGCCAACGTTTTTGACCCCAACACCGTGTGGGTGCCCGGATTTTACCCTGCCATGGGTTCGCCCGACGCGCAAGGCACAAAAGCTATTCAAAATGCCAGTTACCTGCGTGTAAAAACACTTGAATTAGGCTATTCTTTACCCCCTTTAGCTTTAAAACATATCGGCGTTAAAAAACTCAGGGTATACGTAAGCAGCTACAACCTGTTAACATTCACCGGCTTAAAGAATTATGACCCGGAACACCAGGGGCCTAATCCAAATGACAATGGCAATTTCGCTATAGCCCTTGGTGGGTACACATATCCTGAGAACAGGACTTTTAACATAGGAGCTAACGTTTCCTTTTAAACTGCGAAACATCGCTTGAGCGCCTTTTAAAAGGCAAATTATTAACGAATAATTACTGACATATGAAAAGTATAAAAAAATTAATTATTGCGATATCCGTCGCTACCGGGGCATTGGTAAGCTCCTGCCAAAAACTAAATATGCCGCCAACCAACATCTTCACGTCCGATGTTATATTTAACAGCCAGGCGGGCATTCAATCGTTTTTAGCAACTATATACCAGGATTTACCCATTGAGGATTTTAAATACAACCCCAGCTCAAATGACGGTTCTGCAAGTCCCGCCGGCTTTGCGCACGGAGGTAATGATTGGATGGAGTTTTTTAACGAAGCCTGCACTACGGGCGAAGAAGTTGGCCCTTACGGCGGTATGGATATTGCCACAGGATTTGGCTTCTGGCCATATGCCGATATCAGGAATGTTAACATCATGATAGCCGAGCTGCCAAAGCATACCGCTGCACTAACCCCGGCAGGTGTAGATGCGCTGTTGGGCGAGGCTCACTTTTTAAGGGCTTACTATTATTTTGCAATGGCTAAACGCTATGGCGGCGTACCAATTATAACAACTCCCCAGGATCCGGGGGCCCCACTGTCAACATTGCAGGTTAACGCATCAGAAGCATTGCCTAATTCAAAAGCAGCTTCGGCACGGTTCAACAATACTTCGCCATAACGAAGGTCTATCCATGGTTGCACGCTTGTGTTCAGATTCACTGTTGCCTGTGCCCTGGTGTAATCGATATACTTACGCACATAAAAACCTGTGCGCGTTACTTCATCACTACCTTTTGACCATATGCCGGTATGGCCAACAACCTGGTAGCCCTGGTACAACGGCGACTTATCATCAGATCCCAGTATATATGAGCGAGAGTTAGGTTGTTTTGCTACTTCGTTAGCAGCAGTTCCGCTAAAAGACGGGTAAATACCTCTTTGCACATCAAAGGTGAGCCCTCTTAAAGTTGCGCCGGGGAAATAAATGGTAGCCAGCAATCGTGGTTCAAGCCCCTGCATCAGTTGTGCATAGTTATCAAAACGCTTAGGTGTACCATCGGAGTTAGTTATTTGTAAATTACCCCAAAGTTGTACCAGGTCTAACGTTGGATACGAACGCGAAAGCGCATTGGCCGTAAAGTAGCGCGGCGACATAGTATCATCCCAACTGTGGGCGGTGTTATTGGCTATAGAATATTGTTTAATAAATATATTCTCGGGGCTGTTGGATTTCAGGAAC
>Ga0206898_10050_pt1 | contig 36659 bp, 30 predicted proteins | sample Alteio_BWOrgHeat_50_FD_153237 | JGI IMG/M metagenome (GOLD analysis project Ga0206898, IMG submission 153237) | Enriched cells from forest soil in Barre Woods Harvard Forest LTER site, Petersham, Massachusetts, United States -... | ecosystem: Environmental > Terrestrial > Soil > Temperate forest >...
GATCTCGAAGAACTTTGTCCATGATCTTAGTGGCTGACAGCGGGTCATCAAAAACAGACTGGTTGCTTGCACTTCCGCAACAGGAGGTTAAACAATTCAGAACTGCCGGGCTTAATCCATATTTTTTAACGGAAAAAGAAATTTCTAAAATATTACAGGAACAAGCTGTGGACATGATTGCCTATGCTGCGGACGTAAAAGAAATATACTTTTTTGGCGCCGGATGCTCAAGCCCCGACAGGCACGAAATTGTATCTAATGCGATCAGTCAACATTTCCCGAAATCATATATTAGCGTTGACAGCGACTTATTGGGCTCTGCTTATGCTACATGCGGGCATGAAAAGGGGCTTTGCTGTGTATTAGGAACCGGATCAAATATTTCCTTTTTTGACGGCGAGGACATCCATGCCGGTAAACATGGCCTGGGATTTGTCCTGGGTGATGAAGGCGGGGGTACCTGGTTCGGAAAGATGCTCATCACCGATTTTTTATACGGCAATATGCCTGACGATATCCATGCAAAGTTTAAAGATGAATATCATCTGGACAAAGAAATTGTTATAAAAAAGGTTTATCAAAACCCTAGTGCTAACTCATATCTTGCTTCGTTCAGCAGGTTTTTGACGTTGATAAGGGCGTCGGAATATGCTCAAAATCTACTGCGAAACGGCTTGACCGAATTTATTGAGACAAATATCAAATCATACCCTCAATATCATCGTTATAAATGCCATTTTGTGGGTTCAATAGCATATGTTTTTGCCGACGAACTAGAAGCTGTTTGCAAAGAGCATCAGGTTCATATGGGTAAGATCATCAGGGAACCAATTCACGATCTTTTAACGTTTATCCTGGGCAGGGACACCTGAATGTTTCGGAAGTAGAAATTTCGTCCCGATAGCTACCGGGACCGGATTTATTTTTAAATTATTTCTTAGTCATTGTTTTTAGTACAACAAACAATATCCCCAACACCGCGATCAAGCTGCTGAGTTTAGCGAGGTAATCGCCGTACAGTACATAAAAAGTAAGATCAGAACTTAGGTTAATGTCTTGTTTTATGGCTGTTCTCGTCCACCATTTAGTATGCTGTACCACATCTCCGCGCTGATTTATAAATGCTGATATGCCAGTATTCGCCGAGCGGCAAACCCAGCGGCGGGTTTCAATAGCCCGCAGTTTGGCGTAATCAAGATGCTGGTCCTTGCCAGGCGTATCCTCCCACCATCCGTCATTGGTAATAATGGCTATAAACTGCCCGCCCATATGAACTGATTTTGCAATCCACTCACCCCAAATCGATTCGTAACAAATGGCAGGTGTAACACCGACCCCGCTTTGAGAGTAAAATACACCGGGGTTTTCCTGGCCTCCATAAGTGCCGGTCGCACCGCCTAAATGTTCAAATAAAGGTTTAATAAATGACAGGGCATCACCAAAAGGCAACGATTCGGCGCCAGGCACCAGTTTCGATTTATGGTAAAACTGTACCTCGGCAGAGTTTTCAATGTTCAACGCTGCGTTGAAATTGTCATAATACAAGTTCCCTTGTGGATCATATTTCGCCGTTGGTGTTGCTTGCTTATTATAGAACTTAAAAGTCTCAGCACCTGTCAGCAGGTTACCGTTTTTGTATTTGTTTAAAAAATGCTGCGCTTGTAAAAAGTAATTATTTGTGCGGATTTTTTCCTCATTGATAAATGCAGGTATCGCAGTTTCAGGCCACAGGAAGAACTCGGTATTGGCCTGTCCCAATGAGTCGGAGAGGTGGGTTAATATACTCACCTGCTGATACGCAGGCATAGTAGCCTCTTTTGCATATGGATCAATATCGGGCTGAACAACTACAATATTGGAGGGGTTTCGTTGCTCAGTATAAGTATAGTATCTGTATAATGAAAAGCTAAGCGGCAATACCAGGAGAACAACAAATGAGGAAATAAGCTTTAATCTCAACGTTTGAGTTTGTCCTTCTCTTAAACCGGTGTATATCAAAAATACAAGGATATTTAATACCCAGATCCAAATCGTTCCACCGTAAACACCTGTATATTCGTACCACTGTACCCATTGATGCGTTATAGCAAAACCATTGCCCAGCGTCATCCAGGGGAAGGAAAGGTCCCAACTTTGGTGCAGATATTCGTAAGCAATCCAAAAGCAAACTAATCCAAATAAACTTAGGCCGCGATTGGCTACGCGCCTTAACCTGTAATAAAGCCAAAAAGCGGTTGCCATAAGCAATGGCCCTAACGCCCAGGGAATTATAGAAATGGGAAAAGCCACAACTTCGCCAACCACTTTTAAGGCATTGTAAACCCAATAAATTGATAAAGTGTTCCAAACGAAAAATCCCAGGAACACGGTTCCAAATATCTTTTTTCCTTTCTTAGTAAAGGTTCCACTAATAATATTTTCCACAGCCACCAACATCGGTACTAAGCCAACAAAAAGTAGAAATGTAGAATAATGCGTAGGTGGCCAGGCGATCCAAAGCAGCAGTCCGGAAAATAAGGATAAAAGGATGTTTTTCTTCATGAATTCAATTACATGGCAAAAGTATACTTAAGCCGGCTTATTTCCGTGCTTTGAGAAACTTTCCTTGTTGAATTTCTCAGAATTTCCTTTTGAGATAGACAATGAGTTCCACTTGGTCCCTGCAATCATTTTACCGATGAACACAATTTGTCCAATGTGGTAAGTATAGTGGGCCAGTTGCCTGTTTATGGCATCAACCACAGTATGCGGTTCGTTACGAATATAAATTTCCTTTTGCCAGTCCTCTTTCCTTATCGAATTGAGCGCGTTGAATAGACAATCCCAGCCTTCATTCCATTTGTCCAGCATTTGCTGCCTGCTCATTATATCATTTTCAAACTCACTGTCCCTTTTCCGACATGGTTTTTCTCCGTCGCTGGTTAGAAAGTCTGTCCATCGCGATAACATATTACCTGCCAAATGTTTTACAATCGTGGCAATACTATTACTTTCCTCATTGTATTGCCAAAAAAGCGCCCCATCTTGAAGTTGCCCAAAAGTCTTTTCTCCAAGCTTTTTGTAATATTCAAGCTGTTTTTTTGCGCTGTTCAGATAAGTTTCCATTGACTTTTCAATCTATTAATTAGAGAACCAGTAATCTCCGCCAAGGGCAGGCTATGTTCCACTTACGCAGATTACAAATTCTCCTTTCACGGGATGCGTTTCAAAATAAGTCTTTACTTCCGCCACTGTACCCCTTACCGTTTCCTCGAACATTTTTGTCAGTTCCCGGGATACCGATATCTGCCGTTCCGAGCCAAAATAAATAGCCATTTCCTCCAATGTTTTTAACAAACGGTGCGGCGACTCATAAAGTATAATGGTACGTTCTTCATTTGCCAATGTTTTGTAACGGGTTTGCCGGCCCTTCTTTAAAGGCAGGAATCCCTCGAAGCAAAAACGATCAGTTGGGAAACCCGAATTGACCAGCGCAGGCACAAAAGCTGTTGCACCAGGAAGGCACTCAACGTCAATCTCATTTTTCAAGGCTTCCCGCACCAGATAAAAACCGGGGTCGGATATAGCGGGTGTACCGGCATCGGAGATCAACGCGATGTTTTTTCCTTCTTTTAAAAAACGAATGATCTCATTAGATGACTGATGCTCATTATGTTGGTGATGTGAAAATACTTTCTTTTGAATATCGAAGTGTTTCAGCAAGGGTGCGGACGTGCGTGTGTCTTCAGCTAAAATCAGGTCGGCTTCCTTTAAAATACGGATAGCCCTGAAAGTCATATCTTCCAGGTTACCAATTGGCGTGGGGACTAAGTAGAGTTTACCGGTGGAGTTCATAGTTAATGTTTCATAGTTCATGGCCCCTAGTGGTCGATAGTAAATATTGGCTGTCCAATATTGTGAAAATGCATTGTATCGTCGACTATGGTCCATGGACAAAAAACTATGAACTATGAACCATCAACCATGAACTAAATTATATCTTTGCCTAAAAATAAAATCAATGCTGCAAGTTAGTTATATCCGCGATAACAGGGAACAGGTTTTAGAACGTTTGGCTGTAAAAAATTTTAAACAACCATTGCTGGTCGATGAAATCATTCAACTGGATGATCAACGCCGTCAAACTCAAACCAGTTTGGACAATATTTCGGCAGAGGCTAATGCAGCCGCAAAACAAATTGGCGAGTTGATGCGTACCGGCAAAAAGGAAGAAGCCGAGGGCCTAAAATCAAAAACCGGGGCCTGGAAAGAGGATATCAAACAACTAGGTGAGCAACTAACTGCCGTTGAAAACGAATTACAACAAAAACTTGTGCTACTGCCCAATTTGCCGCATAGTTCCGTACCGACGGGACTAACGCCTGAAGATAACGAGATAGTTCTTGAAAACGGGGAAAAGCCAACGCTGCTTGCCGGCGCGTTGCCACATTGGGAACTTGCCGCCAAATACAATTTGATAGATTTTGAATTGGGTGTCAAAATAACAGGGGCTGGTTTCCCTGTTTACAAGAATAAGGGCGCAAAGCTGCAGCGTGCGCTGATCAATTATTTTATTGATGAAGCCGAAAAGGCGGGCTACAGCGAAGTGGTAGTCCCATTGCTGGTAAATGAAGCATCCGGGTTCGGCACAAGCCAATTACCCGATAAGGAGGGCCAAATGTATTTCGTTGGATTAGATAACTTATACCTGATACCAACTGCCGAGGTGCCGATAACTAACATGTATCGCGACGTAATTTTAAAGGGCGACGAACTGCCAGTTAAAAATTGTGGCTATACACCATGTTTTCGCCGGGAGGCTGGTTCATATGGTGCACATGTACGTGGATTGAACCGCCTGCACCAGTTTGACAAGGTGGAAATTGTTCAGGTTGCCCATCCTGACAAATCATATGAAATATTGGAACAAATGAGCGTGCACGTACAGGGATTGTTGCAAAATTTGGGGTTACCTTACCGTGTATTACGCTTATGCGGAGGGGATATGGGTTTTGGCTCAGCACTTACATATGATATGGAAACCTGGAGCGCGGCGCAACAGCGTTGGCTTGAGGTTTCGTCAGTTTCTAATTTTGAAACTTTTCAGAGCAACCGTTTAAAATTACGTTTCCGTAATGCCGAAGGTAAAACGCAGTTGGCACACACCTTAAATGGTAGCGCTTTAGCATTGCCCCGTATTGTGGCAACATTGCTTGAAAATAATCAGACTGAGAATGGAATTAAGGTACCTGACGTATTGGTGCCTTACACCCGGTTTGAGTGGATAAGTTGATCAGAATAGCCAGGGGCTATCTTTTAGAAGCAGGATTTGACCAGCAGATCAGTTACCGCTGCATCAAAGATGGATTTTACTTGATTTATAGCCGATTTGGTGTGACTTTGCAGTTCATCCTTATAGATAACATGGTTAACGCCCAGTACCTTTAAAAAACCATCAATTTTCCTGTTGGGACTGCTTTTAAAACAGCAGATCTTAATTTTATTGTAGTAGGAGTTTGTCCGGATGCGGCGTAATATTTTTTCCATGTCTTCACTCAGGAAATCATAATCAAAAACTATGATGTTAGGGGCCATTTCATAAATGGCAGGAAAAACACGATCAACGGATGTGATGTGTTTGACTTGTTTATTGCTTGCTAATATCTGTACCGACAATATTTTCGGAGCAACCAATAAAACTCTCTCGGAGTTATGGTGTATAATCATCAATCAATTAGGATAGGTATGGGTTATTTTGTATTGTTTATGTTATCAAGTACCTGTTAATCAATGGTTTTTAATGATCGCTTTCAAATATCTCTGCCTGTAAATCCTTTACGGAAATCAGGTAAAAAAGGTTACGTAATAATTTAAAAAAATTGCAAATAAATAAAAATAATTTTTCGAGTGTTAAAATTTGTTAAATAATTGGTCCTAAATTCAATCCGGAATAAACCTTTCGGGGGATTTTTAATCTATGGATTATAATTAAAACGATTTACGACATGAAAAAAATCCTCTTTTTTGCAATATCCCTGCTTCTTGCAGGGGCAGTACACGCACAAGGTTATTATTACGGACCGCGCCACCCAAAACACCCTCCACGTAGCCAGGCCCAGGACTTTTACAAGGTAAAAGTGGGCATTGCGGGGGGCTTGAGCATTGCCAATGCCGTTAATGCCTACAACTATTCCTATAATACCGGTACTATAGCTGCTTTTCACGCAGGCTTAACTTTGGATGTGCCATTATTATATCCGTTATCATTTGAGCCGGAAGTGTTGTTTTCTCAAAAAGGTTACTGGGCCTCCACTTCCGACGGTAATTTTACCCAGCGCAGTAATTTTATAGATGTGCCCTTGCTGGCCAAATTCAGGGTGGGTTCGAATTTTAACTTTGTATTTGGTCCGCAGGTATCGTTCCCAATATCAACTACCAATATTTATGACAACGGGTTCGTGGAAACTGCGAAGGAAAATTACAATACCACCTACGACAGGACAGTATGGGGCGGCGTTGCCGGCTTTGGGATTGACATAAACCCATATACTGAAATAAGGTTCAGATATACCTACGATTTTAGCCCGACTGACGATAATAACTATTATATACCAGGTTATCGCAACCAAACCTGGCAGATAGGCCTGGGCTTTAAGTTTCAATAGAATAGATAATTCCAAAATAAAAAAAGACCGGATCCAAATTGGATACCGGTCTTTTTTATTTCGGAAAATAGCTGGATTTCTTATTTGTATTTTAGCTGAGAAACATAAAGACGGCTGCTTCTTTAAAAACCGATTTAGCCCATCTTTTAAATCTTTTTCGCAGTAAATTTTGTTTTCGCCTTCTTTCTTCTACATGAAAATCATTGTTCATAATAAACAAATCGGCTTGCTTTTCCGGTAAAACAAACTTAGGGTCGGTTATTTCTTCAATTTCAGCCAAAGGGATATTGGCATAAACACTATCTGTTTGAACCGTATTTGTGCCGTTTTTACCAAAACCAATATTTGAGATCAAGTTCTCATTTGGAATAATTGTAAGCCCATTATTAAAAAAATTTATGAAATCAACCGGATAAGCCCATGAGTTTATCTTTCCGGCCTTAATATCATTAAAAATATTTACCCAGCTTTCAACTACCAGTGGATCCGAAAAGATGTTCCGGATATGTTCCTCAATTTCACCGTCGTCAAATTTGCTAAGCGTTCTATCGTATTCTTTCCAAACCCGTTTCCAGCACGCCCAGCCCCAAACATGTGACCTATTTGAGAAATAATAAGTTCCCTCGCCCCATTTTTTGCCCTGTTGCAGGTTACAGCCGGTAATATGCCTTATCCGTGTATCATAGCGGTATTTTTCCAAAAGCGTATCGCAAAACTTAAAGAAACTGTTGGCAGGGAGGCAATCATCTTCTAATATGATTCCTTCTTCTTCCTGGTCAAAAAACCAACTCACTGCCGAAGAAACCGCATATTTTAAACCGACATTCTTTTCTTTAAAAAGTGTTTTTAATTCGCAGTCCCAATCAATTGAATTTATTATGGCCCTTGTTTCGCGGCACAACTCCTCATCTTCAGGAACGTCCGGGCGCGGGGCATCGGCTGCAACATATAACCGCTTGGGCTTGGCAGCCCGGATCTGTTCAAAAACACGTTGAGTAGTATCTGGCCGGTTAAATATTACAAATAATACAGCTGATTTTGTTTGATATGGATCTTTGTCAAATTGGGGCATGTTTTACAAAGTTTTTAGTATTAGACATAGATAGATTATTCTTCAACGTAAATAGAAACTCAAAGTTTAAAGAAAAATTATCTATTTTAAGTAACAATTAAGATGTATAACCAAAATCAATGCTTTTTTGTTTCCTTTTAGCTAAAACTCCTGTAAAAATTTAGATATAATTGTAATAGTGGAAGAGTTTTAAGCCTGTGGCTCCTTCAAACCCTCTTAATCTTAATTGAAGACGGCAGAAAAATTTCTCTGTCTATTCTGCATACGACGCGCATAGTTGTACCGAAAAACAGCTTTTAACAATGCACTTATGCCTCAACATTGAAGAATACAATTCTCAACCCCGGCTAATTTTAAACTTAATTGCGGAACCGGAGATAATGAATTGTTGCAAGCACGCCGATGAGAAAAGCAAACAAGGAATGTTATGACTCATTAAAAGTCTGCATATCTATTAGCCTGCGGTATAAGCCGTTATTACTCATTAGCTGTTGATGGTTGCCCTGTTCAGCAATTTTTCCGTTTTCTAATACCACAATTATATCGGCGTTTTGTATAGTGCTAAGCCGATGGGCAATAATTAGTGAAGTACGGTTTTTCATCAGGTTGTTTAAAGCATCCTGCACCAGCTTTTCCGACTCGGTATCCAATGCTGATGTAGCCTCATCCAGCAACATGATTGGTGGGTTATTTAATACGGCCCTTGCAATGCAGATACGTTGTCTTTGGCCCCCTGACAGCTTGGTACCCCGGTCGCCAATATTGGTTTGATAGCCATTGTCGGTTTCTAAAATAAAATTGTGGGCGTTGGCTATACGGGCTGCTGCTTCAACATCCTCGATTTTTGCATTTTCCTTACCAAAGGCGATGTTATTAAAAATTGTGTCGTTAAAAAGAATGGACTCCTGGTTTACAATACCCATCAGTGACCTAACCGAATCAACCTTGAATTTCTGGATATTTTTGCCGTCAATTAATATTTCACCTGATTGCGGCTCTATAAACCGCGGGATCAGGTCAACAAGCGTTGATTTACCTCCTCCTGACGGCCCAACAAGCGCAACCGTCTTTCCTTTCGGGATATTTAAGCTTAAGTTATTCAATACCACCCTATCCTGGTAAGCAAATGACACATTTTTAAACTCGATCCCTTCATTAAAACCGGGAACGGCAACGGCATCAGGCGCATCAACAATTAAAGGTTTTTCGTCAATAAGCGCTAATACTCTTTCACCTGCGGCAATACCCGAATGTATGCTGCTGAAAGAATCGGACATTGCTTTAGCAGGACGCATGACCTGAGAAAACAATGCTATATAGGTAATAAATATCTCCGGCTTTAAATGAGACGCATCATTAATAAAGATTAGATGCCCCCCATATAGCACGATGCAGGCAATCATTGCGATACCGAAAAATTCAGATACAGGCGACGCTAATTGCTGGCGTCGGGCCATTGAGCGGGTGATAGATGAATACTTAACATTCTCCCTGTTAAACTTGTTTTTTATGTACTCTGTAGCGTTAAAGGCCTTAATGATTTTAATACCCGACAATGCCTCATCAAGATAACTGATCATATTACCGTAGGTTTGCTGCGATGCTATAGCCTGGGCCTTCAACCTTTTTACGATCCTCGAAATAACGAAAGCCGAAACCGGTATTACCAGCAGTGAGTAGAATGTTAAACTTGCCGACATATTAAACAGCATCGCCATAAAAACTATAAGCGTTAACGGTTCTTTAAATATTACCTGCAAGGTGCCGGTTACCGAAAACTGAACAACCTGCACATCTGAAGCTATCTTTGAAATAATATTACCCTTTCGTTCATTACTAAAGTAGCCCATGTGAAGGTTCATTACGTTATTAAATACGGATTTTCTGAAATTTAACAACGTATGGACCCTCAAGTTCTCCATTGTTCGCTGCGATAGATAGCGAAAAAGGTTGGATAGTAATGCTGATACAACAATAGTAGCACATACAAACTGTAAAGTTTGCCATGGTCCAAATTTATTAAGCATAAACTGCACGTAATAATTGAAATTGCCCATGATATCGTAAAACGCAGGTCTCACTCCTAATTTTACAAAGGCGCCGTGTTTATTGGAAAATAATGTTTGCAGCAATGGGGCTAGCAAGGCCAGGTTTAGTGTACTGAATATTACTGAAAATATAGTGGTAATAATATAAGGAATTGCAAATTTTTCAATTGGCTTTGCAAAAGATAGCAGCCTGAAATATGTCTTCATTAAAAGAATAAATAAAAATGCAAAGCTAATAGTTATTAGTCAATTACTGTTATCGCCGACTGTGCGGTTTAATGTCATATTTTGAGGTGAAAAAATTACGGCAGCATTGGCAGCACTTTTTTCCAAACACTATCTATACTAATATTAGCAATGCATGGAAATGGCTGAGATTCCCCGGTTTTAAATATACAATTCCAGTTGCAGTTGTAACAGTCTATCTTTTCGTACACGCACACAGGACTGCTTTCGTATTGCATAGGGTAGGGGGCAAAACGTTCATAATGCCCCCCGCCAAGTAGGCAAATAGCTTCAGTTTTTGTTGCAGCCGCTATGTGAATGGCGCTGGTTTCGTTTGCAATGAGCAAAGCCGAGTTGCCAATAATATCTATCAGTTCCGGCAGAGATGTTTTACCTATCAAATTATTGATACTTTCAGCCGGAAGATTTTCTATAAAATAATTCCCCGTTTCTATTTCGCCAGGGCCTCCTAAAAGGGTGACCGGTTGCCCGGTATGCCGAAAAATAAGTTGCATTAGCACGCAAAATTTTTCTTTCTCCCAGCCTCGCTTTATATAGCCGGCGCCAGCAAATATTGTGACCCCCTTTTTCTCCGTTGCATTAGCATTATAGGTGATAGTGGGGGCCGATAATGATAAAGGACTATTTAAAACACTTTCAAAAAAAAACTTGGTCCGCTCAAATTCAAAAAATATATTTTGAGGAAGTACTAACAGCTGCGAATAAAATTTATCTGATTTTACCTTATAACGTTGAGGGATCTGATCGTTATCGCTTTCAAAACCTATAATTTGTTTCGTTCCTGTAAGCGCAGCTATCGAGTCGTTTATTAGCGACCGCGCGTAAGTTGGCTGAAATACGATTTCATAATTTTTTTTGAATAAACGCCAGCCCAATTTTAAAGTTTTTAAAGGAGCCTCGTAAAGATCATGAGCTTTTATAAATATAAATTCATCAATAAAAGTTGAATCATAAGCGACTGCAATATCACGCCATAAAACATTTCCTACAACATCAATTTTATGATCTTTATATAGATCAGATGTACTAACTGCCTCTAAAAAATTTCTGAAAAGAATATAATCGCCTATTGCATCTGTCTTAATAATAAGCAGACGTTTTGAGGGACGCCTGAAAGCAGCGAAAAACCTTAGCAGCCAGGGTAGCCTGAGTAAAAAAATGCGATTTATTCTAAATAAATTACGGTTCCTGATATACATAATTACGTGTTAGTAAAAGTCGCTGCCGGGTTTGCGCTGTTCTTTCCACCTTTTATATAAAAACCGTAAGTAAACTACCGGGCCCATGTTATTTTTAATAAGTAATTGTTTTTCCTGTTTGAACAATTCGTCTTTCGGATCAGATGAAAACCCGCTTAAATTATACCATGCAATGGTTATTGGATAATATTTCTTTCTGATTGCCCTGTCGCCCCAGCACTTGATATTTAATGCCAGGTCTGAAAAAACCCTAAAACGCGTATCGTAATTGTATTTTTCAAATACTACAGCAGGATAAAGTATTGCCTGCTGACACATAAAGGCCTTTGTTAATTTATAATTTGAAAATTTCCCACCAAAAAATCCGTTATCGGTAACACAATCGCCGTAATAAATGGTGTAAACATCCTTCAGTTTAGTGCACATTGCTGCAAAGCCCTCTAATAACCTATCATCAGCCCCCAAAAAATATACCCACCGGCCATTGGCTTTTTTTACAGCCTGGTTCATAGCATCGTAAATACCCTCATCTTTGGAGCTTTCAAACCAGGAGATCCGATTTTTATGTGTTTCAACTATTGATAGTGTATCGTCTGTGCTGCCGCCGTCTTTTATTATTATTTCAATACCCTCAAATTTTTGGTCAAATATTGAATTGAGACAGTCATTCAAATACGCGCCGGCATTAAAAGTTACAATTATTATACTAACGAGTGGTTTATTAATTTGAGATTCCATTTCTATTCAAACACTTCATCAAGCAGACCAAAAACAACATCCGTTTTAAAATTATCACTAAACATTTCTTTTGCATAATTACTTTGCTGACGATATAAGGATCCGTCGCTTAGCAGTGTTTTAATATTTTGGGCAAATTTTACAGGATCATCAGTTACCAGGCACCCGTTATTTATTTTATTAGGCAGCCCATCTGTACCGCGGAAATTACAAACAACGGGCAAGCTAAATGATAATGCTTCAACTACTTTTATTTTTACACCCGTACCGCTAAGCATGGGACAAATAGCTATTTTAGAATTCCCGTAATAAGGTTCCAGATGCTTTACAAAGGGTATTCTTTCAACATCGTGATTACTTGAAATATATTCGTTTATTTTCCCGATAACGCAGATCCGTACACCGGGTATTAGTGGGTAAACGTTTTCAAAAAACCAGTTAGCGGCCTTTATATTATGCACATTGTCGCTCGCCACGTAAATAATATCGTATTTCTTTTCGTTGAATGGCGCTAATGCCGGTTCATCCATCATAATAGTTATCAATCTTACCGGCGATTTGCAAAATTGATTAAAGACATATTGTTCCTCCGGCGATATGGCCCAAACTTCATCAAACAGGTTTAACCTTTTTATTTCATCTTCAAAGGTTGTACCCAGGTTAAAACTTCTTTTGTCTTTAAACTGAGCTGTGATGAAATCATGCGTATCAATAATGGTTTTAGCATTTTTCAACAGCTTTTTGTTTGATATGAGATCGGCGCACTGTACGTAACTAATAATTATGTAATCGTACGTATTGGCTTCTAGTATTCTCTCAAATGAGCACTTTAGCGCGACTGTTAAAAAAGTTGGAATATTTGATTTGGATGGATAAGTAAGCCAGTAATACAACAGGTCCCATATTTTGTATTTAAAAAAATAAGTAAGCGGATTCTTTTTTCCTGGCTTTCTCGGCAATAAAAAAACGTTAGCGGCCAGCTTATCTTTCTTTAAAAAGTCAATGGTTTCCTTTTCTGTTCCTTTATCTATTTTCTCGTGCTTAATGCTTACAAAGTCTACGCCGTATCCTTTTTGATTAAAATATTTCAGCAGATGAATGGCCCTCGTTTTGTTTCCGGCTGTTTGTATTCCAATATTATCCGGAAAAAAATATAAAACCTTTTTCATTAAATTGTTTTGTTACTAAGACACTCGCTATACAACTGCAGGTATTGTTGCGCCGTTTTCTCCCATGAGAATTTACCTGCATGTTTTATAATATCCGCGGAGCGGTTTTGGTCATTAAAGTCCTGCATTCCTTTTATAAAAACACTTTGCATATGTTTGGGCTCAAAGTTATCAAAGTAATAGGCAACATCCCCGCCAATCTCAGGCAATGAAGTGAATTTTGATAAAAAAACCGGTTTTCCAAAATACATGGCTTCAATTACAGGCAAACCGAATCCTTCGGCCACCGAAGGAAAAACAAACGCGCTGCAATTTTTATAGTACCATGCCTTATCATCATCGCTAACAGGGCCGGTTATAATAACGCGGTCTTTACAGCCAAATTTCTCGGCCTCTTCTATAATCCTCTGTTTATGGGGCGTTTCAATGCCTGAGATAACCAACTCAAAATCATTACCCGCTAAGAGTGGCGGCAGCAGGTGAAACCCCTTTTGAACTGATAGCAACCCGATAGTAAATAGAAACGGTTTTTGCGGCAAATACGCAGGGATATGATCTTGTGGCACATAAAGTTTATCGGCGCCGTTGTGTATCACGCTTAGTTTTTCTTTAGCTTCAGGTATATATTTTATGATATCATCTGCCACAAATTTAGAGATGGTAACCACCTTATCAACCTGCAATATTTTATTCCTTATGTTGTTGATATGCTTTTCGATTTTGTGTGCCTTGCTGAAACTTAAGTGTACTTTGTTTATATCATGGATGGTCATTATCTTCTTTGCATTCACCATCCGCGGCTTTAACCTGCAGGTTTGATCAGTAAAATGAACAAGATCAAATTTATTGGCCGCCGGAAAATATAGATTGTGTAACCGGTATAAATACATAATATCTAGCTTCCCATTAAAAAAATAGGTAGTATTTTTAAACATATAGTACATCAGTTTAAACCGGTCATTATTTTGTGCAATCAACGCGTCGCCCAGTCCTTTTCCAAAAGAGAAGTACCCTGAATTAGGGTTTTTCATTGAATCGAACGTTACTAAAACTGATGGTTTTGCCATTTTAAATCGTTAGTAGTAATTTGTGTTAATATTGTTTAAGGGTTAAACCGGATTGTTCGCTTGTTTTTAACTGAATTTCTGATTTTTTTAACCACGCTGGAAATGGTTGCCTGGCTTTCGTTATCGTTCATTAAAGTTTTTATACTTTTTTTATACTTTTTAATGATCCTTCCGTTCCTGTACAAATCTTTATAGTTTCCCCAAATCCATATTTGCCCGGCAAGCAAATTCGGTAATAAATCAAAAATTGTTATTTTAAAATACCACACCAGTAGTGCTAAACCGTTTAAATGGAGTGCATACACGTAGAATTCATTATCATGCTCATTTTCTATTTTTGTAGAAACCTGCCGTCTGCATACCGATTTATGTTCGTAATAGCACTGCCAGTCCAACCTCCAGGCCCTTATACTTAGTTCCATTTCTTCGCAATAAAATGGAGAGAGCCGCTCATAAAAACCCCCGATGCTTTTTAATTTTTCAGCATTGATCAATGCGTTTGCGCCCGACAAGTAAAAAGTCAACAATCTATGCTCTTCGTTATTGGTGTAATAAAAATAATCGGTTTTCAGTTTTAAACGGCTAACTTTTGGAACCCTCGCAGCGTTCTGAATATGATCACCCCCCATATCAACTATGCGGCCCATTACACCAAACGTATCCCAGGCTAAAAAGTATTTCCATTGGTCTGTAAAATAATCCAGAGCGAGCTTTACATCGGGGTTCAAAAGCAGGATCAGTTCATGTTGCGCGGCCTCTATTCCCCTGTTATACGCGTAAGAAAACCCTTTATTTTCTGAATTCACGATCAAAATTATCTCAGGGTAAACCGAACGGATAAATTCAACGGAGTTGTCTGTTGAACAATCATCAACAACAATTATCTCGAAAATAGTTCCGGCGTTTTTTATCGCATTATAAGTAAATGGCAGGTGTTGTTGTAACAGTTGTTTGCCATTATAATTAGGAATAACTATCGAAACGCTTTTCCTGATCTCTACCATCAGCTATTTAACTATTTTATAATTCCTGTACTCACTAATCCGCCACCCGGTAAGGTCTTCAATTTTTTGCAAAAGCCTTCGCCTGGTCGTCATTTTTTTATGCAGCTGATTTAAATCAATATTCAGGTTCCAATTGGTTGCAGCAATCCTTTTTTGCATCACAGCAGGGTGGGTGTCCTTAAAATGTATTAACCGGTCGGCGTTCTTATAATCGAACTCAAAAGTTTCGGGCAGATTTTCGGCCAGCCATTCATCATCATGATAAAAAAGGTTAAAGTTGCGCAACTTATTTTTTAATCCTGCAGGCGGCTTTACCCATCCATAATGATATATATAGGCATCAATCAATTTAACCTTAATTTTCCGGCCGTCCCACCTGAACCCCTGCGCATCACGGTATGAATGTATAGCTTTATTGTTCCTTAAGATCCTGATCTCGCGCCTGTACCATCTGCGCGAATGTCCGTAATAATCATAAGAGCCATAAAAGTGCAGATATTTAAATAACAAACCTTCTACTCTGTTGTCATTTAAATTATCCTCCATTTCCTTTTTTATAAGCGGAAGATATTTTTCATGCACACATTCGTCACCCTGTATATAAAACGCCCAGTCGGCATCCGGAGATATGGCATTAAAGGCAATATCGGTTTGTGCGGCAAATACTGCACCACCTTCGCGCAGCGTATCATCCCAAACCGTGTTAATGATCCTGATCTTAGGGGAGTTGATATCCCTGATCAAACGTTCCGTTTCATCTTCGCTATTGCCCAATGCAACCACAAATTCATCACACACTGGCAAAATAGAGGTGATAGCCTCAACTATCGGGTAATCATTTTTTACTGCGTTCCTTATAAATGTAAATCCGGCTACCTTCATTTGCGATCTAAAATAAACAGATGTTGGGAAGCAAATATAACTTTCTCCGGCATTGTCATATTATAATATTATACCGCGACCGATACTTTATAGCAACGCTTGTTTAAATACATTATATTTTTGTTACTTTATCTGCACAATAATATGCAAAACATTAAACCAGATTGTAACGACTTCCGCTCTGTTGCCCGTGCCCTAACAGTTGTTGAGAACGATCTGAATGGCGCTGATGATCTCTTAAAAAAGCTTAGCTTTAATAAGGCTGTGCCGGTTATTGGTGTTACAGGGCCTCCAGGAGCAGGTAAAAGTACCCTGGTAAACGCATTGATCAGCAATTTATTAACTAAGGGCCTTAAAATAGCTGTTTTAGCCATCGACCCTACATCGCCGTTTAATTTTGGATCGTTGTTGGGCGACCGGATCAGGATGGCGCCGCAATTTAATCATCCTGATGTTTTTATACGCTCACTGGCTACACGCGGCTCATTGGGTGGCCTTTCAGCAAAAACCATTGAAATGGCTGATGTTTTACGTGCCTCCGGATTTGATTATGTTTTAATAGAAACGGTTGGCGTTGGCCAGTCTGAAATTGAAATTGCTGGATTGGCAGATATTACCTTGTTAGTTTTGGTGCCGGAAAGCGGTGATGAAATCCAAAATATTAAGTCGGGCCTGATGGAAATTGCCGACGCATTTGTAGTAAATAAAGCCGACAGACCGGACGCCGATCTTTTCGCCAATAATTTAAAAAAGATTATCGATCAGAAACATGAAGGCCCTATACCTGTCTTCAAAACAATCGCCTCAAGCAGCGAAGGAATAAATGAAATTACCGACTTTATTCTATCTGCGCCAAATATCAGAAACACCCGAAAGGAACTACTGCTCGCCGAACGCGCGTACAAGATAATACAGCACAAACGTATGGCCGATATCAACAAAAAAAAGCTTCAGCTAACTATTGCCGAAGCTTCCAATGACCCAAATTTTAACTTGTATAGTTTTGTGGACGGCTATTTTTGATTTCGGATATCGAGATTCCGACATCCGAAATTCTACGAATTCATAATCTCCTCGATTTCCTCTGCCTCAACGGGTATATCGGCCATAAGGTCGATATACCCGTCCACAGTTATTAAAATATCATTTTCAATCCTGATGCCTAACCCTTCTTCAGGGATATATATACCCGGCTCGCAGGTTAAAATATTACCGACTTCAAAAGATTTATAGCGGCTGGCAAAATCATGCACGTCCAAACCTAAATGATGCGACGTGCCGTGCATAAAATATTTTTTATATAGTGGCATCTTAGGATCTTGTTTTGCGACATCGTTTTTATCAAGCAAACCCAAGCCTATTAATTCGCCTGTCATTATTTTCCCAACTTCTTCGTGGTATTCATTCCATACGGCGCCAGCCACAATAAGCTTGGTAGCCGACCGCATCACACGTAAAACAGCATCGTACACATCGCGCTGACGTTTTGTAAAACGCCCGTTTACGGGTATAGAACGGCTCATATCTGCATTATAATTAGCATATTCGGCGGCAAAGTCAAAAAGAATAACGTCACCATCTTTACAAAGCTGGTTATTATCCGTATAATGAAGAACGATAGCATTTTTTCCTGAGGCGATAATAGGACTATAAGCGTTGCCTGTAGCCCGCTGCCGCAAAAACTCGTGTGTTATCTCAGCTTCTATCTCGTATTCGGCAACACCCGGCTTTACAAATTTGAGTACCCTGACAAATGCGTCGCGGGTTATGGCGCAGGCTTTTTTGGTGAGTTCAATTTCTATGGGAGATTTTACAGCGCGAAGGTCGCGTAAAATTGGGGCAGACCTTTCATAGTGATGTAAAGGATATTTTGCACGCAGTGCTTCAAACATCCTTATGTCACGATAGGGGACGATATGGCTGTACCGGTCGTTTTCATTCGTATTTATATAAATATTTTCAGCATAGTTTATTATTGTATGCAAAATGGCATCAAACTCGCTTAGCCAATAAATATTTTCGATACCCGAAGCAGCCCTTGCTTCCTCTTTAGTATATTTATGTCCCTCCCAAATTGCAATATGCTCATTGGTTTGTCTTAAAAATAGTACTTCTTTGTATAGCGGATTAGGACAGTCCGGGAATAATATCAAAATACTTTGTTCCTGGTCAATACCCGTGAGATAAAAGAAATCAGCGTTTTGTTTGAATAAAAAAACCTGGTCCCCGTTTCTGGGGAATTCATCATTTGCATGGAAAATAGCTAAGGAACAGCCCTTTATTCGTGAAACGAAATTAATTCTATTATTGGTAAATACGTCGTTCTTTATAGGAAGGTATTTCATTTTTATATGACTAATAGTTTTTTTAAACTAAATTTTTTTATTTATTTGTATTAATATTATGTATTTTGGAACAATGTTTGGTTATTGTTTCAAACATAATTACTATTTTTGAAAAAAATCACAATTAAAATCGTTTAATCTTAAAACTATGAACTATTCTACATTAAAGAAAACAGTCGTCTTATCATGTGTTTCCTTGATGGCAGTTGGGATGGCAAATGCTCAATCAACGTCAGATACATCGAAAACGATGGCTGGAGGCCCTGCCAAGGTATTTGGCGGCGCAGCACAGTACAATACCTGGAGTATCGGCGTAAACGCCGGGGTGACTTCTGGTCTTGTGCCATTCACAATTAACTCAACCAATCATTTTAAAGCTAATTTCGGGTATGGGCTTTCTATAAAAGATCAGTTGAGCCATGCCTTTGGGATACAATTTGATTACAATGGCGGTAAAGTTACCGGCGATGATCAACAATCTTCTTCTAATGCAGTAGTAACTACATCTAAATTTGGTGCGACCTACTTTTCAACAAAATACAATTCATTTGCATTGAGCGGTGTTGTAAACGTTGGTAGTGTTAGTTTCCTGCATCGTCAGAATGCTGTTAACTTCTACGCTTCTGCCGGTTTAGGTTTAGATTATTACAAACCATCATATGCTACAACTGTTGGCGCAACTGAACCTACCCTTACGTATCCTAATACAGTATCGGAATTGATGGCACCTGTTGGCGTTGGCGCTAAATTTAAACTTTCAGATAATTTAGCCCTTAATTTAGGCTACACTATTACATTCATCCAAGGTTACAATTTCTCAGGGTTTAATACTTATCCTCATCAGGATCACTACTCTTACACTTATGCAGGTTTGGAATTTTCACTGGGTTCAAGATCAAAACAGAACTTAGAGTGGGTAAACCCAGTTGCACAGATGTATGATGAATTGTATGATGCTGCTTTACGTCAAGAAGTTGAGGCTTTAAAAGGCCGTGTTGCCAATGTAGAAACTGCGGTTAACGACCTGAAAAAAGATTCTGACGGTGATGGTGTTGCTGACCAATTCGACAAATGCCCTAATACCCCTGCAGGCACAGTTGTTGACGGTTCAGGTTGCCCTATCGTATTCCCTCACATAATTGACACAGTTAAAACTGGCGGAAGTGCAATGGAAGCTGCTGCTGCTTACTCAAACATCCAGTTTGAATTTGATAGCTCAGTATTAAAAACTTCTTCTTATCCAATCTTAGATGCTACTTCTGCTGACTTAAGGTCTTCAGGCGGAACAGCTGAATTAGATGGTTATGCATCATCTGAAGGTACTGCCGCTCATAATATGCGCTTATCTAAAGACCGTGCAAACTCTGTAAAAACTTACTTAGTTAACTCAGGTGTTGAAGCTAAAAAATTAAAAGTTAAAGCTTTCGGTGAAACCCACCCTGTTGCTGACAATTCAACTGAAGCAGGACGTATCTTAAACCGTCGTGTTGAGTTCAAGAAAAAATAGTCAACAATTAAAATAGTTGCCAAAGGCCTCCTGATAACCGGGAGGCCTTTTTTATTGGCTTACAGTGCAAAGCTTTTTACTTTGCGCTTTAAGCTTTCTGTTTATATTTGTATATGTATTTCTTCCGGAAAAAAGATCCAAACAGGCCTACCAGCTTTAATCTTAAGGTAATGCACGCTATAAATGCTATCGCGATTACCGTATTTTTAGCGGGAATAATCTGGAAACTTATTGAATGGTTTATTTTAAAGAAGATGTGACCAGTTAGCAGGTGAAAGGCGAATGGTAAAAGGTTTTTTGCTTAAATTACCATTGACATAATCGAACCTGATAGCAAACAAGATTTATATTATAATACTGATGAAAACCATAGTTAATACTAATAATGCCCCAGCTCCAATCGGTCCGTATAGCCAGGCGGTGATAGCCGGAAACCTTGTATTCATTTCAGGACAGGTTGCCATCAGCCCCACTACGGGCGAACTGGTGCTGGATGACATTAAAACGGAAACCAAACAAGTGATGGAAAATATTAAATCAATCCTGACCGAGGCCGGTATTGATTTCAGCAACATCGTTAAAACCAGTATTTTTTTAAAAGACATGCAAAACTTCGCGCAGGTCAATGAAGTTTATGGCGGATACTTTACAGATCAGTTCCCCGCCCGCGAAACTATTCAGGTTTCGGGACTGCCTAAAAACGTGAACGTAGAGATCACGGTGACCGCGATTAAGCCATAATACTTAATTTGAAAATTTATTGATTTGAGGATTTGAAAATGAAGACTTTCCATACAATTTTTGAATCTTCAAATTACCGCATCTTCAAATCGTCAAATTGCCACATCTTCAAATTAAATAATTGAATAGCCAGGTATTTCAAACTCCAATAGAATATTTAAAAGGCGTAGGTGTTAGCCGTGCCGAGGTGCTGAAAAAAGAACTGGCTATATTTAACTTTGAAGACCTGCTGCGGCATTTTCCTTATAAGTACATTGACCGCACCCGCTTTTATAAAATAAAAGAGGTCCAACCCGACCTTCCCTATGTACAGGTATTAGTCCGCCTTACCCGTTTCGAAATTATAGGCGAAAAGCATACGAAACGTTTGGTTGCACAAGCAATTGATGATACCGGCGTAATTGAACTGGTATGGTTCCAGGGTATCAAATGGGTTGAAAAAACGCTCATCATTGGTAAAGCATATGTGCTTTTCGGTAAGCCTGGCTTTTTTAACGGAAAGGCGCAAATGGCTCATCCCGAAATGGAGCTATATTCTGCCGAAGCGCTTCAGCGTAAGGGCAATATAACACTGCAACCTGCTTACAACTCCACCGAAAAGCTAAAACAATTTAATTTAGACAGTAAAGGACTACAAAAACTGATCGCTATACTGTTAGATCAGCATTTAAAGGACATCCATGAAAACCTGCCGCTTTACATCATAAATCGGTTTAAACTAATGGACAGGGCTGAAGCTCATCGTAATATCCATTTCCCACAGGATACTGCAAAACTTAATGAAGCAACGCATAGATTAAAATTTGAGGAGTTGTTTTTTTTACAACTTAAACTCTTAAAAAATAAAATACTGCGTACCCAAAAGTTTAAAGGAAACATCTTTGGCACAGTTGGTCCATTCTTTAATGAGTTTTACCAGCACAAATTACCCTTTCCCTTAACGAATGCGCAAAAAAGGGTCTTGAAGGAGATCAGGCAGGATACACAGCGCGGCGTTCAAATGAACCGCCTGCTACAGGGCGATGTAGGCAGCGGCAAAACTGTGGTTGCCTTGATGAGTATGCTGATAGCGATAGATAATGGCTTTCAAACCTGCATTATGGCGCCAACAGAAATATTGGCCAATCAGCATTATCAAACCATAAAAGAATTGGTAGGAGATGATTTTATTGAAGTGGCCCTACTTACAGGATCAACAAAAACTAAGGACAGGAAAATGCTGCATGAAAAACTTGAAAGCGGTAAACTTAAAATACTGATCGGCACACATGCGCTTATTGAAGATAAAGTGCAATATAAAAACCTGGGGCTTGTTGTAATTGACGAACAACACCGGTTTGGTGTTGAACAACGGGCTAAATTGTGGCGTAAGAACAGTATACCGCCACATATCTTAGTGATGACAGCTACGCCTATCCCGCGCACGCTGGCCATGACCTTGTATGGCGACCTTGATATTTCAATAATTGATGAATTGCCAGCGGGGCGGAAACCCATACAGACGGTCCATTTTTTTGAAAACAAGCGTTTGCGGATGTTTGGTTTTATGAAGCAGGAAATTGCAAAAGGACGTCAGATCTATGTAGTATATCCGCTGATCCAGGAAAGTGAAAAGCTGGATCTTAAAAACCTGGAAGAAGGAATTGATGTAATGGCACATGAATTCCCGTTGCCTGATTACCGGATAAGCATTGTACACGGCAAAATGAAAGCGGCCGACAAACAATTTGAAATGGGCCGCTTTATTAAAGGCGAAACGCAGATAATGGTGGCTACTACGGTGATCGAGGTGGGCGTTAACATCCCTAATGCATCGGTAATGATCATTGAGAATGCTGAGCGTTTTGGCTTATCACAATTGCACCAGTTACGCGGTCGTGTGGGCCGGGGTGCTGAACAGTCGTTCTGTATACTAATGAGTCACAATAAGCTAAGTCATGAAGGCAAGATCAGGCTAAACACTATGGTTAAAACCAATAATGGCTTTGAAATCGCCGAAACCGATCTTCAATTACGTGGTCCTGGCAATATCGACGGTACACAGCAAAGCGGCGTACTCGATTTAAAAGTCGCCAATATTGTTACCGACCAGGAGCTTTTGTTAATGGCCCGCACCTGCGTTGAAGGCATCTTTGAAAAAGACCCTCAATTAACCTCGCCTGAACACCAGATACTGCATCACTCATTATTGACAAAGGGCGAAGGATTAAGTTGGGATAAGATTTCATGATGTCGGGTTTGGGATTTTCGATTTCGGATTTTTTTATGATACACGGTTTGACTATTTTTCCACCTTTAATAATTTTATGAAAATCAGATTTACTTTCTTTCTAACTTTTATTCTTTTCGCCCTTTTTACAACCTTAAAGGCCCAGGATTCGCTAACCATTCGCAAAATTTATGATGAAGCGTTGGTGAACGGCAAAGGTTATGATAACCTGCATTATTTATGCAAAAACATCGGGCCGCGTTTAAGCGGATCGGCTAACGCGCAAAAGGCTGTTGACTGGAGTAAAAAGTTAATGGAAAGTTATGGCTTCGACCGCGTTTATTTACAGGAAGTAATGGTGCCCCACTGGGTGCGTGGTGAAAAGGAGCAGGCTGCAATAATTAATGGTAGTACCCGTATTCCCGCAACTATCTGCGCGTTGGGTATGGCAATAGCCACGCCAAAAGAAGGAATTACTGCCGAAATTATCGAGGTGCATAGCTTAAAACAACTTGATACTTTGGGTGAAGCAGGCATTAAAGGTAAGATCGTGTTTTTTAATCGTGCATTTGATCCACGGTTTATTGAAACCGGCCGCGCTTACGGCACCGCCGGCGACCAACGCCGCGCCGGGCCTTCTGCAGCAGCCAAATACGGAGCAGTGGGCGCTATTGTGCGGTCGCTAACTCAAATAATTGATGATTATCCCCATACTGGTACCACAGCTTACACCGAGCTTAAAATACCTGCCGCAGCTATTTCTACAAAAGCGGCTGATCTGTTAAGCAAATTACTTAAGGAAAATAAACCCGGTTCTATAAAATTCTATTTTAAACAAAACTGCCAAACGTTACCTGATGCATTATCCTACAATGTGATAGGAGAAATGAAAGGCACCGAAAATCCGAATAATTATATCACAGTAGGCGGTCACCTTGATTCATGGGATTTGGCCGAAGGCGCCAGTGATGACGGTACGGGCGTTATGCAGTCGCTGGAGGTTTTGAGGATTTTAAAAACGATAGGTTATCATCCTAAAAACTCAATAAGAGCTGTGTTCTTTATGAACGAAGAAAACGGCGATAAAGGCGGACAAAAATATGCTGAACTTGCGGCAAAGAACAAGGAAGAGCATATCGCCGCTATTGAAACTGATGAAGGCGGTTTTACACCGCGGGGCTTCGGTTTTACAGGGCTTTCCGCAGCCTCGCTACAAAAAGTTTATCAAAACTGGCACCCTTTATTCGAGCCTTACGAAATAGACCGTTTAACTGCAGGTGGGGGCGGTACAGATATCGAACCGTTAAAAGCGGCTGTGTCAGGTGTTGTATTAATTGGTTTCAGACCAGATTCGCAGCGTTATTTTGATCTGCATCACACTGCGAAAGATATATTTGAAAATGTGAATAAAAGGGAACTGGAACTTGGCTCGGCAGCAATGGCGGCTTTGATTTATTTGATCGATCAGCATGGGTTTCAATAAAATCTGCCGCACGATCTCTTTTACAAAATTACACCCAAGTGTTAATTATAACTTCTGAACATTACCTTACAAATTGTAAATTTGCTCACTTAAACAATAATTAGTGCCGGAAGAAGATAGTCTACCCCAAAAAAAAGATTCTTTTGCAGCCTTGCGATATAAAGATTTTCGCGCGTATGTTGGTATGCGGTTTTTCTTTACGTTCGCTTACCAGATGCAGGCTGTTGTTGTCGGCTTTTATATTTATCAAATCACAAAAAGCGCCTTTGCATTAGGTTTGGTAGGACTTTGCGAAGCCATACCTGCTATTGGTATTGCTTTATACGGTGGTTATGTAGCTGATAAGTCAGAAAAAAGGAAGATGCTACTGGTAATATCATCGCTTGTGCTTTTCGCGTCGCTGGTGATGTTCACGGTTACCATGAAAAGCGTGGCGCCTTACCTTCATAAGGGCTGGATAGTGCCCATTATCTATTTCATGATCTTTTTGAACGGCTTGGCGCGTGCGTTCTATGGCCCGGCCACATTTACCATATATGCACACAGTATACCCAAGGAAATTTATCCAAATGGAAGTACCTGGAGCAGTTCCAGCTGGCAAATAGCCTCCATCCTTGGGCCGGCCGCTGGCGGTTTAATTTATGGCTTTTACGGGATAACTGCCGCCTTCAGCGTTATACTTGGATTTTTATTACTCTCAATAGTATTGATATACTTATTAAGATCATATCCTCCTGTATTTGTGCCGAAGGAAAGCATCTGGAAAAGCCTTTCGGAAGGAATAGATTTCGTATTCAAAAGTAAAATGCTGATCTGGGCAATGAGTCTTGATCTGTTCTCGGTTTTTTTTGGCGGCGCAGTTGCGCTATTGCCGGTATTTGCCAATGATATTTTAAAGGTAGGATCGGAAGGTTTAGGGATAATGCGCGCAACGTCATCGCTGGGAGCCGTTTTAACAATGCTGGCAATGGCTCGTTTCTCGCCTATGGGCAAACCGTGGCGTAATTTACTGATCGCCGTAACGGGTTTCGGCCTGTCTATTATCGGGTTCGGCTTTTCGCGGGTATTTTATTTATCCTTATTCTTTCTCTTTACCGAAGGCGCTTTTGATAGTATAAGCGTAATAATCCGCGGCACTATTATGCAGCTTTTAACACCCGACAATATGCGCGGACGTGTATCTGCAGTAAATTCGATGTTTATAGGCTCCTCAAATGAGATCGGCGCGTTCGAGTCAGGTACCGCAGCTAAGTTATTAGGGACAGTGCCATCAGTCATCTTCGGCGGCAGCATGACTTTGCTTATCGTATCCATCACTTATCTCAAAACCAAAAAACTGATACCATTATCGTTGGACGAGATTCAGACGCCTGCAGAGGTGTCGATAGTCGATGGTCCATAGTTAATAGTTCATGGCCGAATTTTGCAGCTACTATGAACTATCAACCATCAACTATGAACTAATTCCCAAACTCCTCATCAACACTCTCCCGTAAATCATAAAGTAACCATTGCTTTTTTGCTACTGCCTGTGTTTTTGATTGGATCAGCTTGATAAAGTCATTAACGCCCACTGGCTCATTACCATTAGCATGAATTAAAACAATACTGCCCGGTTGCGACTGTTGACCTTTGGCTAGCCAGGCATCGGTGCCTATGGGTATAAGACCATAGCCGGTGATTTTATATACAAGCTGCTGGTCAGACACCAATCCAGGAAACCTGAAAAATATAGACGGCAGCAATCCGTTTTTTAACATTACTTTTTCAGTTTCCAATACTTCGTAGTTAATGTCTGTTCCCGGCTCAAGTAAAAAGTTTTCCTTCAGCGGCAGTTTTGCGCTCACGCGATGATTATAGGAATGATTTATCCAGGTAATATAGATCTCATGATCAGCCTGCATCTTTTTTAACCATTCAAGGTCTTGGGGGTGCTGATGCATCCAAACACCGGTAATAGATAAGGCGACTGGCACCGGTCGCTCTACTTTCTGAAATTCTTTGACAATATCGGTAAAGATCCTTCTATCGAGTGGGCGGTGCGAGGGGCATAGATCTGCAGTGAGATTTATCCCAGTCTCTTGCGGCATCCCGTCTTCTATCCCTGCGTCCTGGATACTGGCTGACTGCTTTTCAGCCTTTTCCAAAGCTCTTACGTAAGGCGTATTTTTAAAAAATACCCGTGTTTCGGCAAGAGTCATAGGTTTAACCTTATAAAAGTTTGGCTCGTCAATCTTAGTTTCGAGTGTGCGGGGGTTAACCAGCAAATAATAGCTTTTTCCTTCGTTCTCAAACTGGCGGATGATCATCCAGTCCTGCGGATAATGTGTCGCCCAGCCATAGTAAACCTTGTAATTGGTTATTTTTAGATAATTGGCCTGAGCATTTGCCAAAAAAGACAGGCAGTTAAATAAAAGAAGTAGTAATAGGGAATTTAATAGTTGTTTCACGGTAATTTTAAACGCTCGTTGTTCGATTTCGAATTTAGTATTTATAAGTTTGCATTAAAGGTTTTGTTTTTGCCAATCGTTAAACAAATCCAAATTCGTAAATCGTAAATCCAAAATCAAATGACCCGCTTATCCGTCAACATAAATAAAATAGCCACGCTGCGTAACTCACGCGGAGGTAATAACCCTGATTTGATACAGGTTGCCAAAGATTGCGAACGTTTTGGTGCGCAAGGCATAACGGTACACCCGCGGCCCGATGAAAGACACATCCGTTACAATGACGTTTTTGAGCTGAAAAAAATAGTGACCACCGAGTTTAATATCGAAGGTAATTGCCAGGAGCAAAAGTTTATCGACCTGGTTTTAGCAAATAAACCTGAACAGGTAACCCTGGTGCCTGATGTTTTGGGACAGATCACTTCCAACCACGGCTGGGATACTATAACCAATCAGCAATATTTAAAAGAAATAATTGCCGTTTTTAACCAGGCTGGTATCCGCGTTTCCATATTTGTGGACCCTGTACCCGAAATGGTTGAAGCCGCCGCCACCACCGGCACCGACCGTATTGAGCTGTATACCGAAGCCTATGCTCATCAATATCACACTGGAAAGGAAGCAGCTATCGCACCGTATATTGCCTCTGCGGAAATAGCTCAAAAACTGGGTTTGGGAATAAATGCCGGACACGATCTTGACCTCCACAACCTTAAGTATTTTGCTGCTAATATTCCCGGTTTGGATGAAGTGAGCATTGGGCACGCGCTTATATCTGATGCTTTGTATTATGGGTTGGAGAATACAGTTCAAATGTATTTAAGGCAGCTGGCGTAATTGTCTGAACTCGAATTTGTCGAATTAAAAAATTTGTCGAATTAAAATTAACCACGCTCAAATTCTTATAATTCCAAAAAATCAGTAAATTCAATAAATTCGAGTTCAGACATTAATTCAAAATATTTACTGTAAAACCATTGTCACTATAAGGTTATGCATTTGTTACTGAAACGGTAAATCGTACCTTTGCAAAAAATTTAAGGCACACCAGTTGATGAAGTTGAATATCGATTACCAGGAAAAATTTCAGTCGCGCCATATAGCTCCAAATGAAGCTGATACCGCACAAATGTTAAAGGCCGTCGGCGTTAGCTCGCTTGATGAGTTGATCGGTCAAACCATTCCTGAAAAGATCAGGTTAAAAGCGCCGTTTAACCTGCCCGCTGCAAAAAGCGAATTCAATTATTTGAATACGCTAAAACAAACCTCATTAAAAAACAAGGTATTCAAATCATTGATAGGCCAGGGTTATTACGATGTAATAGTACCGGGCGTCATACAGCGCAATATTTTGGAAAACCCGGGTTGGTACACCCAATACACCCCGTATCAGGCTGAAATTGCACAGGGGCGTTTACAGGCCTTGCTGAATTTCCAGACTATGGTGATCGACCTTACCGGGATGGAAATTGCAAATGCCTCATTGCTGGATGAAGGAACTGCGGCTGCCGAAGCGATGTTTATGCAATACAGCCTGCGTAAAAATCAAAAAGCTAATGTATTTTTTGTTTCGGAAGAACTGTTCCCGCAAACGATAGATATTTTAAAGACGCGTGCCCAGCCTTACGGTATTGAACTAAAGATCGGCGATCACCTTGAGGTTGAATTGTCGGATGACATGTTTGGCGCAATAGTTCAATATCCAGCAGGTGATGGTGCTGTTTATAACTATTCTGGTTATGCCGCAGATGCTCATGCAAAGGGTATAAAACTGACTGTTGTTGCCGATATTATGGCGCTGGCGCTGTTAGCGCCTCCGGGCGAGTGGGGTGCCGATATCGTGGTTGGCTGCACCCAACGTTTTGGCGTACCTATGGGCTTTGGCGGCCCACATGCTGCATTTTTTGCAACTAAAGAAGAATACAAACGTTCAATACCAGGACGCATTATTGGCGTCACTATAGACAGCGCCGGTAATTATGCGTTGCGTATGGCACTGCAAACCCGCGAGCAGCATATCCGCCGCGATAAAGCGACCTCAAATATTTGTACCGCGCAAGCGCTGCTGGCTATAATGGCAGGTATGTATGCCGTATATCACGGTCCGCAAGGTATTAAGCTGATCGCTGAGCGCATCCACGGCTTGACTGTTCTATTAGCCGATTCGCTGATGGAACTGGGCTATGATCAACTAAACGAGTCATTTTTCGACACCCTGAAGTTTGACCTTGGCAAACTGGCCGGCCCGATCCATGCAGAAGCTATTAATAATGAGATGAACTTCCATTACAAAGGCTCGGAGGTTACTATTTCAATTGACGAAACCACTTCGTCTGAAGATATTAAAACAATCGTTCGCTTTTTTGCACGCGTAAAAGGCAAAACACTGAATGATGTAAGCTTTGATGAGCTAAAGGAAAATATTATCACAACAATTCCTGCTGACCTTCAGCGCAAGTCGGCTTACCTGACGCACGCGCTGTTTAATTCGCATCATTCAGAACATGAGATGCTGCGCTATATTAAATCGCTTGAAACAAAAGATCTTTCGCTTTGCCATTCAATGATCGCGTTGGGCTCATGTACCATGAAGCTTAATGCCACAACTGAAATGGTACCGGTAACCTGGGCCCATTTCAGCAAAATACATCCATTTGCACCAACCGACCAGGTTGGCGGCTATATGCAGTTGTTTGATGAATTGAATAACTGGCTTTGCGAGATTACTGGATTCGCTGCGATGAGCTTACAGCCAAATGCGGGCGCACAAGGTGAATATGCTGGATTAATGGTGATTCGCGCATTTCATGTTGACCGGGGCGAAGGACACCGTAATATCGCCCTGATCCCTTCATCTGCGCACGGTACTAACCCTGCATCTGCCGCAATGGCCGGTATGAAGATCGTGGTAGTGAAATGTGATGAGAATGGCAATATTGACGTTGCCGACCTGAAAGAAAAAGCCGAACAACATAAAAACGACCTTTCGTGCCTGATGGTAACTTACCCGTCAACGCATGGTGTGTTTGAAGAATCAATTATTGAAGTCTGCGAGATCATTCACCAAAACGGCGGACAGGTTTATATGGACGGTGCGAATATGAATGCGCAGGTTGGATTAACAAGTCCTGCTAATATTGGCGCTGACGTTTGTCACCTGAACCTGCATAAGACGTTCTGTATTCCGCATGGTGGCGGCGGCCCGGGCATGGGGCCTATTGGTGTGGCAAAACACCTCGTCCCTTATTTACCGGGACACGCGGTTGTAGATATTGAAAAAGGCAAATCTATTCACGCTGTATCATCAGCGCCGTGGGGATCGGCCTCTATATTAATAATATCTCATGCTTACATAGCCATGATGGGCAGCGAAGGATTAACCGATGCAACCCGTTATGCCATACTGAATGCAAATTATATTAAAACCCGTTTAGAGCATCATTTTCCGGTTTTATACACTGGCGTTCATGGACGCTGTGCGCACGAAATGATCCTGGATTGCCGCTCATTTAAAAATTTCGGCGTTGAGGTAACTGATATTGCGAAGCGTTTAATGGACTATGGTTTCCATGCGCCAACCGTTTCGTTCCCTGTAGCCGGCACGGTAATGGTTGAGCCGACGGAATCAGAACCCAAACAAGAACTTGACCGCTTTTGTGATGCGATGATCTCCATTCGTCATGAAATTGACGCGGTTGAAAAAGGCGTTTCAGACAAAACTGATAACCCATTGAAAAACGCGCCGCATACTGCTGCGGTTATTACAGCAAACGAATGGGAGCATCCATACAGCCGTCAAAAAGCTGCATTCCCGCTGCCTTATGTTGCTGCTTATAAATTCTGGCCGTCAGTGGGTCGCGTTAACGATACGTATGGTGACAGAACGCTTATTTGTTCATGCCCACCACTAACGGATTACGAGTTTGAAGAAAGCGAAGTAACTACGCCGGAATACGGGACGTGAAAATAATGTCATTCTAAAAATATTTGTAATTTAAGGCTCCTTTAAGGGAGCCTTTTTATGGAATATATAAATAGAAACGAAGAGTTATTGAAGCAATCTATACCTAAAGGCTATTATATACTGGATTCAGAGATAACGCGGTTTGATGTTTATTTGAAAAACTATCAGGTTCATATTGATGTTTATTTTTCCTTGCCTTACTATAGATTTAACGCTGACAAAAAGCTAAAACTCCATTTTATCGGTGTAACTGAATATGAATTCTATTGGAATGATAAATACACTTTTTATATTGTAGAGAGGTATAAATTCTTTAAAACTGAAAATGGCTTTTATATCAGCTTTGATCCTTATGATGAATCTAATGAGGTTTTAGAAGAAGACCATGGTATTATTTTGTGCAATGAAGTTGAGGGATATTTTTTATGATTGCTAACACCCCACCCGCTCCCTATTACGCTGTGATTTTTACTTCCCTTCGCACAGAAGGCGACCAGGGATATGCTGCGATGGCCGAAGAAATGGATGGACTTGCCAAACAGCAGGAAGGCTATTTAGGGATAGAATCTGCACGAAATGAATTAGGCATCACCGTTTCCTACTGGCGATCACTGGAAGATATTAAAAACTGGAAAGCCAACGCCCGGCACCTGTTTGCTCAAAAAACAGGCCGCGAGAAATGGTATGAAAGCTATAAGGTAAGAATTTGTAAGGTTGAGCGGGATTATGAGTTTTAGTAAACCGGGGCACTATCAAAACGCTTTAAAAAGTCTCCCCTGCAGGGGGAGATTTAGAGGGGGCTTTCACCGTCAAAATCCCTTCACTCACCGACTACTTTTAACCGTTAACCTAATTCAGATTGTGATTTTTTTATAGCGCATTAATTTTATATCAGATTTTAAAAACAACAATAATCTGATAAGAAAATGGAAGCCTATCAAAACTCATATACAACATTTAACGGCATGACAATGGATGAATATAGTTTTATTCACCATGCTTCCGCCGGGCTTACTGATAACCAGATGCAAACCTTTATGCTGGTTTATAACAGCCGCAGAAAAAACCCTACAGACATATTGCTTGCCACCTTGTTAGGTTTTTTAGGTTTTGCAGGTTTACAAAGGTTTATGACCGGCCAGATCATTTTAGGCTTGCTTTATTTCTTTACCGGCGGACTTTTAGGTATCGGAACACTTGTTGACTTATTAACCTACAAAAGCATAGCTAATGATTACAACAGGCACCTGGCTTACGAATGTTACCACATAGCAAGGGCCGCAAACTAAATTCAATAGGGGAGCTCAATATATATTAACTGTAAAATCTCCCTTACTCTATCATATATTAGGTGAAAGCTAAAAGCAGAGAGGTGAAAGTTAATTTCCTCCCTTCTGATTTTAGCTTTTTTTTGCTTATACATGTCGCGTGGAAAGTATAGAAAAACTTGCGCAGTTTTAAAAACTTCGCGGGTTTGCGCAATCTATTTCGCCTCCATAATTGTAGTTAATTCACGCCTTTATTTTGCATCGTTTCCCATCGATTTATCTCTTACTGCCTTAAACTCCGAACCCTTTTTCCACCCGGGGAAGGTAGTTTCATTGGCTAACTTGTATCCAACTTTAAAAAGCATATTAGCTACCTGTGCCATGCCACCGGCATCCATCGTATCCGAATAATTATCGGATGGCTGATGATAATGCAGGTCGCCGTATTCTTTTTGCTTTTGTTTGCCCCATGCTTCGCCGTGCGCAGTGCTTTCGGCGCCATTATTAATATCAAGGGCAGGTACCCCAACCTTCGCAAAATTAAAATGGTCCGAACGGTAGTAGCCGCCGGCGCCCGGGTTTTTATCGCCCGTAATTTTTTTTCCTTCTTGTTTGGCAAAACCTTCAATGTAGCCCTCCAATTCATTTTGTCCTTTTCCGGTTACCGCGTAATCATTTGTTTCCCCGTAACTGCCTAAGGCATCCATGTTAAGGTCGGCAACAGTTTTATTAAGCGGGTAAATTGGGTGTGTTGCATAATATTCAGATCCCAGCAAGCCCTGTTCTTCGGCAGTTACTGCTAAAAATATTATAGAACGCGCTGGTTTTTCTTTTGCCTGTGCGAATGCCCCGGCTTCACTTAAAACCGCTGCTACACCGCTGGCATTGTCGATCGCTCCGTTATAAATGCTATCGCCTTTAGCATCAGGTTTACCTATTCCAAGGTGGTCCCAGTGAGCCGTATAAAGAACATATTCATCCGGTGTTTTGTTCCCTTTTAAAAGGGCTATCACGTTACGGGAGGTAGAGTACTTTAGTTTATTGCGGATAGTTAAACTAGCGTTCAGATTGAGTGGCATCGCTTTAAAATTCCGTTGCCTTGCAATTGTACGGAGGTCCCCGGTTATGCCTGCTGCTGAAAACAGCTTCCTGGCGGCGTCCTCCGTCATCCAGCCTTCAACTTTACATCTTGAAAGGTGTTTGTCTTTTTGCTGCAAATAAAGCTTAGCGCCTGTAAAGCTGTTATTCACCACGCTCCATCCATAACTCGCAGGTTCTGTTTGATGGATAATAATTACACCTGCAGCGCCTTGTCGCGCGGCTTCCTCATACTTATAAGTCCAGCGTCCATAGTATGTCATGGTATCACCTTTAAATAACCCGCGGTCGCCTGATTTGAAGCCGGGATCATTTACCAGTACGATAACTGTTTTACCTTTTACATCCAATCCTGCGTAATCGTTCCAATGGTATTCCGGTGCAACTACGCCATAACCTGCAAATACAAGCGGCGAGCTTTTTAGTTGTACAGTATCGAGTTCCTGCCGGGTTGAAGCCACAAAGTCAGTTGAGCTATGCAGTGCTATGGTGGTTTTGCCGTTTGTTATATCCATTATGGGCGACGGTGTACCCATAATTTCAACCATTGGTACATCCTGAAAATAACTGCCATTATTGCCAGGTTCAAGCCCCAGTTTTCTGAATTGCGATGAGATGTAATTAATTGCTTTTGTTTCGCCTTGCGTAAACGGTTTGCGCCCCATCAATGAATCATTGGCCAGCACAGCTATATGACTTTTTATTTCTTGCCCGGTTATGGCGTTACCGGTTTCATTGTTTTTACATCCTGCCACCAAAATTGTTGCAGCTATTAATACCAGGTAAGTGCTGTTTATCCGCATAGTTATATTATTTGCCCAAACTTAGTAAAAAAGCCATGATAATAACAGCTATAACGCCGACCGGAAACGAACAGTTTATTGTATCAAAATAGGGCGGAGGATGTTTTAAAATTAAATTTAAATAGCTTAAAATCAATTATTTAACATAACGGCACATTGTTTGAGAATAGGTTTTAAAGCAATAAACAGCTAATAATGAGCCACCGTAAACAGCCTGAACGACGTACCTTTTTACAGGACCGTTTCGAGATTTTAATAAAAAGACAAAAAAAAGGATCGGCGACTCTTAGTGAGCTAACCGAACTGGATGCAATAATAAATGGGGATCCTAAAATAAGGGATAAGATAATCCGGGAGAGTATGCTTATAGATTTGGATGATGAAGTTAACGGGCCATCGAACAGCCTTAAAACTGAGAGTGATTTGGTTATAAAACAAGTTGAGAAACAGGGCTTGTCGGATCGTATAAAATCCCTGGTCGCCCGTATTTTCCATCTGCAGATTTCGGGTTTAAAAACCGGGAACTTAATAATCGGCCCCAAACTTTTATCCTTATTATAATATAATATAAGATAACTGCAAACTGCGACGGATAAACATCGGTTCCTGTATTACTCCGACTTCAATTGACTTTAAGAAAATAAAATTAAGTTTTCAGATAAACTTATTATTTTTTGTGCTAAAATAACCGCTCAAAATTAAAGGTAAACTATTGCATAATTCATGAACGTCTAACACGCCCTATTGCAATAAATTCAAAATACCACCCATTTTGGGAAGAATTTTTAATCATAATACTTTTAAAGCTACTTCGTGTTCGTACTTAATTAGGCTGTTAGGCGTGTTAATAGATTTAATTTTTATAGTCGTATTAATTTAAATTAATATAATTTAAATTATAGATAATTTATTATTGTTAAATGTTTGTTTTGAGTAGCTTGCCTTCTATTTATTAAAATAATATTAATATTTTATTTTATTTTCTATAAGTTAATAAAGGCTTGGTAATTTGAAGTATACATTTTATATTTAGGCAACCCTAATGTCCAGCAAGCATGATCCGTACACGCTTTAAGAAAGTATTATTGGTTGCACCCGATATTTTCCAGAACCGGTTATTGGCCGAGTACAAGGATGTAAAACATATTGCATCCATAAAAGCGATTTTTCCATCCCTTTACCAGTTAAACCCTGACATGGTGATATTTGATTATGACTACATTGGGGAAGACCTTGAAAAAATTTTACGCCGGATCCATACCAATAAGTTTTATGATAAACTAAAGATCTGCTGTTATAAAAGCACACCAGATGAGAAAACAGATGACTTATTGAAAACCCTCGGCGTAGATTATCTTATCAGTCGCGAAGACATGGTCCGGCCCAATAAAAGCCGGGGCGCATTCAGTTTTATTACAGAGGGTTTTGACAAAATAATTTTGAGTTTGGCTGCAAACGTTCAGTAATAATGTTGCTATAATTTCTTAGTCCCACCCCAACAATGCATAATAAGGTGCTCTTTTAGAGTGAGATGCTGCCTTTTATTTGTGTAGTATTTTAAACTGTTGGCCCTTTGCGTGGTTTTCATGCCAAAATCGAGTTGAAAATCATGTCACCAAATTTAGATTTAAGCTACATTTGGCCTATGCAAGTACTTAAACTCCGCTACGTAAGCGTTCTGATAGTTTTAATAAACCTGGCTGCCGGTAATGCGTCGGCGCAAAAGGAAGATTTTATTAAATCATTAGATCATCAAAATCACTGGGTCGATTCTGTTTTTAAAAAGATGAACCGCCGGAAGAAGATAGCGCAGCTTTTTTTTGTCCGTGCCAATACCAATAAAAGCCAGGCTTACTCAGATTCTGTTGGCAAAGTGATTAGTAAAGAAGGGTTAGGGGGAGTTGTATTTTTTCAGGGCGGACCTGTAAGGCAGGCCAATTTGATCAATGCGTACCAAAAACTGGTTGACGTGCCGTTGCTGATCGCTATGGACGGGGAGTGGGGCCTGGGCATGCGCCTGGACTCTACTATTTCCTATCCATACCAAATGACACTCGGGGCTATACAGGATAATTCCCTGATCTATAAAATGGGACAGCAAGTGGCTTACGATTTCAAACGCATGGGAATGCAAATGAACCTGGGACCTGATATGGACGTTAATAACAACCCTGATAACCCTGTGATAAATTATCGTTCGTTTGGGGACAATAAATATAATGTGGCTGCAAAAGGTATCGCCTATTTAAAAGGCATGCAAGACGCGGGGCTGTTAACAACTGCTAAACACTTTCCAGGGCATGGTGATACAAATGTTGATTCTCATCTTGATCTTCCTCTGCTTACATTTGATCGAGCCAGATTGGATTCTTTGGAGGAATACCCGTTCAGGGAAGCAATAAAGGCAGGCATTAGCGGAGTGATGATAGCCCACATGGGGATACCAGCTTTGGACAGCACCAAAAACCTTCCTTCCACCTTATCAAGGCCGATTGTGACCGGGGTTTTAAAAGATTCTTTGGGTTTCAAAGGGCTGGTTGTTTCGGATGCTATGGAAATGAAGGCTGTTGTAAAATATTTCCCTAATGGCGAAGCTGATGTAAAAGCTTTTTTAGCCGGTAATGATATTATAGAGTTATCAGAAAACTCTGAAAGGGCTATAAAAATGATCCGTAAGGCTATTCGTCGTGGTGAGATATCTTCCCGTGAATTTGATTCCCGC
>Ga0206898_10051_pt1 | contig 36509 bp, 40 predicted proteins | sample Alteio_BWOrgHeat_50_FD_153237 | JGI IMG/M metagenome (GOLD analysis project Ga0206898, IMG submission 153237) | Enriched cells from forest soil in Barre Woods Harvard Forest LTER site, Petersham, Massachusetts, United States -... | ecosystem: Environmental > Terrestrial > Soil > Temperate forest >...
AGTACCAAACAACACAGGGCAAATAATTTTATACAGCTACCAATTTTGATATTGAAACGATTGAATATGCTATTCGATGTATTTTTTTTCATTTATTTTTCTTTCTAAAACCGGACTCTGGTCACCGTTCGCTTTAGCTTTTTTCCAATTATCAACCGCGGCATCCACATTGCCGAGGTAAAACATAATATCGCCGTAATGTTCCATTTTTACCGCGCTGCCATTTTTATCGTCGGTAAGCGCTTTTTCAATCCATAATTTGGCGTCGGTATAGTTTTTTTGTTTAAACAATATCCAGGCGTAAGTATCTTCAAACGAGGCATTATTTGGCTGTAAATCGTTTGATCTTTTGGACATTGCCGCCGCCTTATCCAGTGACTCACCCCTTAACGATAAATAATAAGCATAATTGTTTAGCGTGAAAACATTATCGGGATTGTATGACAATGACTTGGTATAGGCATCATCCGAGCTTTTATTGTCTTTTATCGCATGATAACAATCGCCCAGTGCCGAATAGCTTTCGGCAAGGAGTTCCTTATCCTGCATTTCTAACGAAGTGGCATTTTTTATATAGTCTATCGCCTTTTTAAAATCCTTTTTTTGTAGCCAGGCAACGCCGACAAGATAATTCATCCATGCCTGGTTTGGGAAAAGCGATAGCGAGTTTTCGCCGTCCTTTATCGCGGCGTCGTCTTCGTTACTTCCCAGTTCAATCCTTACCAATTGTTCCTGCACTTCGTAAACCTGGTTGTTTAGGGCGATGGACCGTTGGTACATCTCTTTTGCCTCCTTGCTTTTTCCGTTTTGCAAAAGCATATCGCCATAAATGGCAAAAGCCCGCGATTCGCCTGGGTGGGCAACCGTGAGTATCCTGCTTAATTCCAGCGCGCTGGCTTTGGCGTCAGGGTCGGGGAATTTTGGCAAATACCCCATTACAATCTTTATCTTCTGGTCAATGTCTACTTCGGGAATAGCAAAAGCGAGCGTGAGCTGATTGTAGCTGGCTTCGTAATCTTTTTTATCGCGATAAATATCGGCAAGGGCAAGGTGTACAAGACCGCTATTTTGGGGACCGCCGCCAATCTTTTCGGCTGACTCCAGCACCTTCATGGCCTTATCTGGAAACCCGTTTGAATTATACACCTCGGACAGGAACAAATAATACTTAATCTGATCGGGGTTGTCGGCAACCATTTTTTCAAGCTGCTGCGCAGCCAAATCAGTCTTATTTTCCTTCAGGTAAATTTTTTGCCGGTCGGCAAGCAGGTCATCGGTAATCCCGGTAAGCTGTTCCACCTGGTCGTATACCTTCAGGGCCTCATCGTATTTTTTTTGGTGATAGTAAACGTTTGCTTTATCAAAATAGCTGTCGGGTTTATCGGGGTTTAATCGTATCAGCTGATTAAAAACATTTTCGAGTTTATCAATCTGGTTGCTTTTCTCGTAGCAATCGGCCAGCGCCGTCCAGTACCATTCGTTGTCCTGGTTAACAGTTACGGCCTTTTCCAACAGGGTTTGGGCGCCATCGTAATCGTCCTTCAGTTTTTTAAGGTTCGCCAGCTCAAACATCGATGCATCGTTCGCCGGGTCAATTTGTAGCACCCGCTCAAAAAGCTCAGCTGACAGGCTGAGGTTTTCAACCGTTTTTTCGCGCAACGCCGAAAAGAATAGCTGTTTTACGGTTCCACTATCAGCATTCGTCATCGGTTTACCAGCAGTAAATGCTTTAGTTTGAGCAAATGCGTTAAGCGCCAGGACCCAGGATCCAAGAATCAAGACCCAGGGACGCAGCCTTTTGAAAGCCACCACATTCCTTACACTTTTATTTTGACGCATTGTGCTATATCTTAACTTATTATCCCACTTTAACCAATGAAGCCATCGCTTGCTCTTTTTTAATTAGACTCTTTCCAACCTATTGACTATTGACTATTGACTATGGACTATGGACTATGGACTATGGACTATGGACTATGGACTATTGACTACCCTACCCCAGTATGTCCATAACCGCCTTCGCCACGTGTTGTTTCGTTTAATACTTCAACGGGCTGCCAGTCTACTTTTTCGTGTTTCGCCACAATCATTTGGGCAACCCTGTCGCCGGATTTAATCTCGAATGGCTGATCCGAAAAATTGATCAGCAATACTTTAATCTCGCCGCGGTAATCAGCATCAATAGTTCCGGGTGAGTTTACTATACCTATACCATGCTTAAACGCCAGGCCGCTACGTGGGCGGATCTGCGCCTCAAAGCCTTCGGGCAATTCGATATACAAACCTGTTGGCACCAGTTTGCGCTCCATTGGCTGTAAAAATATTGTTGCTTCCAGTTCGGCGCGCAGGTCCATACCGGCGGCATGCAGCGTTTCATAGGCCGGCAAGCCATTATTGGAGCGGTTAATTATCCTGATGTTCATTTCCTACTAAAAATAGCTTTTAAGTTGTTAAATTCAAAATAAAGCGCCGCCAATATAAATATTGCTAACAGTGCATCACCCACAAATATGTTGCGGTTAAACACGTAGAAAGATATATAAACGATTACAATTGACGAAACAATATAGGCAAGGTTTTTTTTAAGATCGTACGGGATAGGATAATTTTTTTGCCCCCAAACATACGACAGCACCATCATGGTTGCATAGGCTATTAACGACGCCCATGCCGACGCCATATAGCTGTACTTTGGTATAAATAAAACGTTTATGACGATGGTTAATATGGCGCCCACGCCCGATATGTACAAGCCGTATTTGGTTTGATCGGACAGTTTGTACCATACCGATAAGTTCATGTAAACACCCAGGCTTACATAGCCAAAAACCAATGGCGGTACAACTGGAAGCCCCACCCAGTAACTCTTATTCTGAATAAAGTATTTCAGTATTTCGATATTGGCTATCAGGCCAACAAAAATTACGCATATCACTATCACAAAATAGTCCATAATGCGGGCATAGGTTTGCCCGGCATTTTTGTTTTTGGCGTGACTAAAAAAGAAAGGCTCGGCTCCGAGGCGGAATGCCTGTATAAATATGCTCAGGAACAGCGATATTTTGGCACAGGCGCCGTAAATACCTACCTGGTGATCGCTGATGTTTTGCGGGGGCAACTGGCCCAGCAATATTTTATCCAGGTTTTCATTAATAATGAATGAAAGGTTGGCTATAAGGACGGGCCAGCTGTAGGTAAACATTTCGCCCAGCATACGCCAGTCGAGTTTTAGCCGCACTTTGATGAACTCCGGCAGCAAAAGCAATAATGTTAATGCGCTCGATATCAGGTTTGATAAAAAAACATACCCTACCCAGCCTTTTACATACCAGCTGTTTATCCACGCTGTACCGGGCAATTGGTGCCTTATCCAATATGGCAGCACCCATATAAAAGTTAGGTTGAGCGCTATAAAAATGAGGACGTTTACAAATTTGATGAATCCGTACCGGCCCGGCCTGTTTTCGGCCCGCAGTTTAGCAAAGGGGATTACACACCAGGCGTCAATTACCAATATGCCGATGAAATAAACGATAAAGCGCTCAAAATCGCTGTGACTGCTGGCCTCGCCCACCTTTATAAAACTGGCAATGTGCCCCGTAAAGGGTAAGGTTAACACGAGGAACAAAATGGTGATAAACAGCACCGAGGCAAAGGCGTTGTTGTAGACTTTGGCCTTATTGTCGGGGTATTTGTTGAGGTACCTGAAAAAGGTGGTTTCCATCCCGAAGGCCATAACGGCATTCAGTACGGAGGCCCAGGCAAACATGGTTGTTAAAATGCCATATACGCCTGTTTTATAAGCGTGCGTGTAAACGGGCGTTAAAAAAAAACTTAATACGCGACCGGCTATTGTGCTTATACCATAAACAGCTGTTTGCCCGGCGAATTTTTTAGCAGTTGACAATGATGTAAATTAATGATGTAGTATAACGTGCCTGCAGTGTATTTCGTCTTTTCAGTAGCGATGGTCCAATAAACCAATCCCTACTAGATGAGCGGAAATTTCTATCGCGTTTTTACGATTTCAAAATTACGATAGTTTTTTAATTCGCCCTCAATACTTTCAACAGAACTTACAACAGCATGCTCCGGGCCTTCTTTACACCAGTCCAAAAACATATCGAGCGAAAGGTCATCGCCTTCTGCTTCAATAACAACATCGCCAGCCAGGGTGTTTTTTATATTGCCTTTAACGCCAAGCTGATCGGCCACGGCCTTTGTAGAAGCCCGGTAAAAAACGCCGTGTACTTTGCCTTTTACTGTTATGTTGAGGTGTTTCATGGGGATGTTGTTGTAATGTTGGAAAGTTGAAAAGTTACGAATGTTGGAAAGTTGGAAGGTTGAAAAGTTGTAATGTTATTTTTTTTGAAAAGGACGAAATAATAAAATTGTTTTGATGTTTTCTAACATTTCAACCTTACAACATTCCAACCTTACAACAATCCTCCAACCCTAAATCAACTTCCTCACCTTGCTTTCCGGCGTTAACATCAGTCCGTCGAGGTTGGTTATGAGGTTAAGACCGGGGGCTTTGCCGGGTTCGAGCGTACCTTTTTCGTCGTCGATGCCTAAATATTTGGCGCCGTTTAGGGTGCCCCATTCAATTAACCTGGCCGTGCTAATGGAGGAAAACTTTTGCTGGATGGTGCGCATTTCGCTTAAAATGCACAGTTTATTGTTTGATGCAAGGCTATCCGTACCCAGTGTGATGTTGTAACCCTGGCCGGTAAAAAGTTCAATTTTAGGGAGACGATTTTCGATGTACAAATTTGCATTGGGGCAAAAGCACCAATGGATATCATGATCAAACCGCTTCAGGAAATAAATATCCTTTAAATTAGTACAGGTATTATGCACCAGCAAGATCTGCTGTTTATTGGTGAGCAATGGGATGATGGATTGTAATGAATTACGCGCCATTGGCTTGAAATGGCTGATATCAATGCCGAAAGAGCTATACAGATCAAGAAAAGTTCCCTGTTTATAACGATAGAACTTGTTTTCATCTTCGCACTCCTGGTTATGGATGCTGATGAGGTTTTGGCCAGTGTCGCAATATTTTTTTATCAGCTTAAATAACTCTTTGGAAACAGAATACGGCGCATGCGGGGTAATGGAACACGACTGCGGCTTAAACTCTTTCAGCAAGTCGAGCGCTTTTTGAAACGTTTGCTCGGCCTGGGCAGGTAAAAACCCAAAAGTTTCAATAAAACTATGGTAATATAATTTGCCGGCGGCCTTAATGGGGATGGTGACATCGGTGTTGGAGATATCGCCAACGGCAACTATCCCATTTTCAATCATTTCATTTTCGGCATTGATGGCAGCTTCCTCCACTACGGATCTGTCAGTCCCACGTAATTTTTGCACATCTATTATAAAGTTAACCAGGCCCTTATGGCGGTCGACTTTATCTTTAAGATGCGATAACTCGAGGTGGCAGTGGGTGTTAACAAACCCAGGGCAAATAATGCCACTAAGCTGCTCTACGGGACCATTAGCAGATTGATTATTTTGGCTGGAAACACTTATTATCTTACCAAAATCATCAACTGTAACAATTCCATTTTTAATTGGATCGGCACAAACAGGAAAAACGTAATCGGCTTTAAAACTTTTCATTCAATAATTATAGCTACCTCGTTACCGTTTTACAATAGACCCCTTTCAAATTTAAAACATTTAACTTTTAGTTATAGTTTTTAAACATTAAAAGAATGCTATTTAAAAGATAATTTTTAATTTTTGTACTTTTGCAGCGTGAATACCGCAAAAGAAAAAATTGATATCCGGAGCCTTGACCTGGAAACCCTCCAAAAGTATTTTATAAGCCATCTTGGCGAAGAAAAAAACTTCAGGGCAAAACAGGTGTATGAATGGCTATGGAAAAAATCATGCTTTTCTTTCGACGAGATGAGTAATATTTCTAAAGAACTGCGCATTAAGCTGGATGAGCATTTTGTTATTAATAACGTTAAAATACACAACTCGCAATACAGCGCGGATAAAACTATAAAAAATTCTTTTATTTTACACGATGCTCACCTAATTGAGGGCGTTTTAATTCCGACACCGGAAAGAATGACTGCCTGCGTATCGTCGCAGGTGGGCTGCAGTTTAACCTGTAAATTTTGCGCAACGGGCTACATGGAACGTAAACGCAACTTAAATCCCGACGAAATATACGACCAGGTAGTATTAATTGACCGCCAGGCACGCGAGAGTTACGGCATCCCTTTATCAAACATTGTTTATATGGGCATGGGCGAGCCCCTGCTCAATTACAAAAATGTGCTGGCATCCATTGAAAAAATAACTTCGGAAGAAGGTTTGAATATGGCTGCCAAAAGGATTACGGTTTCCACCGCCGGCATAGCCAAAATGATTAAAAAACTGGGCGACGACCAGGTGAAGTTTAACCTTGCCCTATCGTTACATGCCGCCAACGACGAAAAGCGGAATACCATAATGCCCATCAATGAACAAAACTCATTAAAGGCACTGGCCGAAGCGTTAAAATATTACTACGCCAAAACAAAAAACCCGGTAACCTACGAATACATTGTTTTCGACGGCGTTAACGATACCCTGCAGGATGCCATCGAACTGGCCCGCTTTTGCAAACACCTGCCCTGCAAAGTAAATATTATTGAATATAACCCCATTGCCTTTGCCAGCTATATAAATGCCGGCGAAGATAAAATTGAAGTTTTTGCCGATTACCTGCGCAGCCAGGGCATAACCACCAACCTGCGCCGCAGTCGTGGTAAGGATATTGATGCTGCTTGTGGGCAGTTGGCTATAAAGGATAAAGCGGCGGTTTGAAGTTGATGTGCGGTTTTCGGATGTGCAGATTGCGTAATTCGATAAAGCGTCCGGTTGCGCCAGCATCGGCGAATATTTTACTTTTTGACATATATACTGTATATTTACAGTATTCAAAATGATTAAATCAATAAGCCATAAAGGTTTAAAATTGTATTGGACAAAGGGCGATACCAGTAAACTTCCATTTGAACATATTCAACGGATAAAAAAGGTAATGAATATGATCAATTACCTGGAGGATGTTCCGAAAGATTTGCAACCTTTTCAAAATCTGCGGCCACATCTCTTGAAAGGCGAACTGAAAGACTTTTGGTCCTTGGATATTTCAGGCAATTATCGCATCATTTTCAAATTCATTGATGGCAATGCTTATGATTTAGATTATTTGGATACGCACTAAAAAATAAGGAAATGGAAAGAGCAACAGTCACCAACGTACACCCCGGTTTGATTTTAAAGGAAGATGTGATCGACGCTAATGGATTAAGTATCGGTCGTGCAGCTGAATTATTGGATGTTTCCCGGCTTACCTTATCAAAAATAGCTAATGGCAAAGGCGCTATTACACCCAACATTGCGCTGCGGATTGAAAAAGCATTTGGCGGCAACGCCGATTTTTGGCTACGAATGCAACGAGGGTATGACCTGATTGAAGAACAGAAAAAATTTCAAAAGAATCCGCCTAATGTCAAGAGGTTTGCTTTACAATAGTCCGACAAGGCAAAGATTACTACGGCATGCTGCGTAAGCGGGCGGCGTGGATACCGGCCCGGCGCGTAACGCCTGAAGGCGTATGAACAAAGCACGCGACCCGGCTTCTATCAGCCGGGATGCGCCCAAAATAAAAAATCCTTGCTATCTTCATGCCAATGAAATTGCAACAAACCTACCTCGCTGATTTTGTCTCGCTCCTGTTTCCTGAGTTGTGTGCGGCTTGCGGCGAAAGTTTGGTGGCCAACGAACATTTAATATGTACCGGGTGCCGTTTCAGCCTGCCTGTGACCAATTTTCATTTGCAACCGGATAATATTGTAGCACAGCAATTTTGGGGTAAAATAAAGCTGGAGGGCGCATACGCCCTGTATTATTTTGCCAAAGGCGGTAAAATTCAAAACCTGATGCACGCCTTTAAATACAAGGGCATTAAACAAATCGGTAATTTATTGGGGAACATTGCGGGCGAACAGTTGATTAAAAATGATGTGTTTAAAACTGCCGACCTGATAATACCTGTGCCCCTGCATAAAAAAAGGATGCGGCAACGCGGCTATAACCAAAGCGCCTGTTTTGCCGAAGGGATTGCAGAAAAATTAAACATCGCAGTTGAAACAGATAACCTGGTACGCCCAACGGCCACCGAAACCCAAACCCATAAATCCCGGTTCGACCGGTTTAACAATATGCAGGAAGTTTTTACTGTAATGTACCCTGAAAGATTACGCAACAAACATGTTTTGCTGGTTGATGATGTAATCACCACCGGTTCAACGCTGGAAGCCTGCGGAACTCAGTTATTAAAAATTGAAGGATTAAAGTTGAGTATTGCCACGATTGCGTACGCTGAGTAGTTCATGGGGAGTGGTTCATGGTAGCTTCAAAAAAGAGTCAAGAACCAAGAATCAGGAATCAAGAGGCTATAACTAGAAACGGTTCGGCTATGAACTATGAACCATCAACTATGAACTAAAATCTACTGCACTTTCTGGTAAGCGCTCAGTTTTTCGAATAACTTTTGGGGGTCAAATGGTTTCAGGATAAAATCGTTCATGCCTGATTCATCTATTTGGGTGCGTTCGCTGCTTAACATGGATGCCGTAAGGGCGATAATGGGTAATTGCTGAAAATATACACCCGGAGTTGCCCTGATAACCTGCGTGGCTTCGATGCCACCCATCTCGGGCATATAAACATCCATTAAAACAACGTCGTAGTTTTGATTGGTGGTAACTTTGTCAACAGCCTGTACGCCATTTTCGGCAAAATCAGCAGTTGCACCCCAGCGCGTAAGCACTTTGTTAATCAGCAACCTGTTGATATTGTTGTCGTCAACTACCAATACACTTAATTTCAGATCTGTTTCCAAGGTAATGTTATTTAATAATCGACTCCTTTTTACGGCTATAATCACAAAAAGGTTTTAAAAAGTCCATTTTTCGGGGACAATTTAAAACCTTTTTCAGATCACCCTGGGTTAGTCTTTATATAACGGATGTTTTTCCATCAGTTTATGAACTTCTTTCTTCACCTTTTTCAAAGTGTGCTCGTTATCATGATCCCTGATCACCATATCAATCAGTTCCACAATCTCGTCCATGTGTTTTTCCTTTAAACCACGGGTGGTGATGGCGGCTGTACCAACCCTGATGCCCGAAGTAACAAATGGCGATTTATCGTCATAGGGCACCATATTTTTATTTACGGTGATATCAGCGGCAACCAAAGCATTTTCAGCAGCTTTACCGGTGATGTTTTTGTTGCGAAGATCAATCAGTATCAAGTGGTTATCCGTTCCGCCCGAAACAATTTCGTAACCGCGTTCGATAAATGATTTTGCCATGGCAGCAGCATTAACTTTTACCTGTAGTATGTATTTCATATACTCCTCGGTAAGGGCCTCGCCAAAGGCAATTGCTTTTGCAGCAATAATATGCTCAAGCGGACCACCTTGAGTACCCGGGAAAACAGCCATATCCAGCAATGCCGACATCATCCGCACTTCGCCTTTTGGTGTTTTTAAACCCCATGGATTTTCAAAATCTTTGCCTAATAATATCATTCCGCCGCGGGGGCCGCGCAGGGTTTTGTGTGTAGTAGTAGTAACAATGTGGCAATATGGCATCGGGTCGTTTAGTAAACCCCTTGCTATCAGGCCGGCCGGGTGCGAAATATCCGCCAGTACCAGCGCGCCAACTTCATCAGCCACCGCGCGGATAAACTCATAATCCCAATCGCGCGAGTAAGCCGAAGCACCGCAAATAATTAGTTTTGGTTTCACCTCAAGGGCTACCTTTTTAAGCTGGTCGTAGTCTACCGTACCGGTGTCTTTTTTCACCCCATAAAAATGTGGTTTGTATAATTTACCTGAAAAGTTTACCGGTGACCCATGGGTTAAGTGGCCGCCGTGCGACAAATCGAACCCTAAAATATTATCGCCGGGCTGTAAGCAGGCCAGCATAACTGCGGCGTTTGCCTGTGCGCCTGAATGCGGCTGCACATTTGCCCATTCGGCATTAAATAATTGTTTGGCACGCTCAATAGCTATTGTTTCAATTTCATCAACTACCTCGCAGCCGCCATAATAACGTTTGCCCGGCAAGCCTTCGGCATATTTGTTGGTTGCAACCGATCCGGCAGCTTCCATAACCTGTTTGCTAACAAAATTTTCCGACGCAATCAGTTCAATACCTTCTTCCTGGCGTTGCTGCTCTTCGTCCAATAACTTAAAAATCAGTTTGTCTCTTTTCATGTAATTTTTAAAAACGGCGCTAAGATAGGAAAATTAGATTTGAGACGTGAGATTTGAGATGTGAGATTTTAAAAAAAGGTATGACGGACAGGCAAGATTTGATATCTGAGGTTTGAGATAAACGATTTCAAGGTTCAGACGTAGGATTTCGGACTCTGAAATAAAAAACTATTTAAATTTTACATTTCCTGTCTCATATCTCAAATCTCACGTCTCAAATCTCACCGCGCCGATATCCTGAAATTATTATACCCCAACCCTACCTGTATATCAATCAGCTCCTGTTGCAGCATTTCCAGCACGGCTAAAAAGTTGTAAACAAAATGTACTTTATTTTCCGAATTGCCTGCAATGGCTTTAAAATCCATCATTTTATTAATCTTCAGCAACTCTTCAATGGCCTTTTTTTGCTGCTCAATAGTGTACGGATATTGCACAACCGTGTGGTGTACTTCTTCACTGCGGCTTTGGTAGCGTTTTAGCAAGCGACCATAAACCATCATCAAACGGTACAAGTTTAGTTCGGATAGTTCTTCCCCGGGGAGTGGTGCCGAATCTGCCTGTTCAATATCAAACTTTATATTGCCCCGTTTTTCCTGCTTAAAACGCTCATCCTCAAACGGGTGCAGTTCTACGCAAATCTCCTTGAACTTTTTGTATTCAATCAGCTTCCTGATCAGGTCTTCCTTGGTATCCGTTTCGTTTTCATCCGCATTGGCATCATACCTCGGAAGCAGCATTTTGGCCTTGATACGCATCAAAGTGGCGGCCACATAAATAAACTCACTGGCGATCTCCATATTCAGGATCGTCATGTGGTGCAGGTAGCCTAAAAAGTCGTCGGTAATACGCGCGATAGGTATTTCGTGAATCTCCAACTCATCCCGTTCAATAAAGAACAGCAACAGATCAAAGGGGCCTTCAAACTGCGGTAATTTTATTTCAAAGGGATCTTCGGTGAGCATCGGCCAAAAATAACTTAAAAAAGATTAAAAGGTTGTAAGGGGTGATGATTTTTTGGCCCGACATGGGCACATTGCGGCGTACAGTCCCGTATTTCATCTCAACATGGTCTCCCCGCTGACAGATAGCCCAGCCCGGAAAGCGGCAATCAAATCAAAGAAAAGATTGCGCAAAGGTAAAAATCGGAAACGATGAAAATGGTGACGCTATTTTGTCAGTAAACGCATTTTTTTTGCGAACAGAATGCTGTAAAAATTTAATAATCAACGTGTTCAAAAAAGCGTGCGGGCAAAAAACGCGAACACGCGAACAGAAATTCTGCGTAAAATACCGCAATGGCTAAAAAAATCAAGCTGAATTTTTTCTTCATCATTCGAAATCGGCTATTCGTTGCTCGGCATTAATCTCCTAACTTAATAGCATTGAGAAGACCCTACGCTATCAGGGGAAAATGGTAGTGCAGGCCCGCCTTAACGAAGATATTTATAGTCCAAATCAAAATCCATCTTTCCATCCCAGATTCCTACTCATTCGTCACATTTTTAAAATACCGTTTAAAAGTTGCTTTAATATTGAAGAAAAAACAGGAAATGAAAACAAGATGGAGAGAACATGAGGCGGTTTTGATAACCATAATTGCCTTAATTATTATAGCGGGGTACATCAGGGCGCTGGTGGTCATGAGCCCAGAGCAAATGAGCGCTATTCGTGCGGCGTTTGCGCAGCACGATGTTTCGTTTAATTATTTTACGCGTATTTTATTACCCCAAATAGGCTGCATCATTATATTATGGCTGGCCTACAGGTGGATAAACAAAGGCATCATCAGGCAATTAACAAACTCCGGGAAAAATTACGCCGTCACTCTTTTAATGGCCGTTTTGCAATTGCTTGTCATTTGTTATGTGCTGGGGCCGGGCATCAATTTTATCTCCTATTATTCCATACCATTTGGCCCTATTAACCTGGTGTTTTACTTCCCCATTGGTTTTGGCGGGCATCCGCAACCTTTTTTAAATAATTTTGGCGGTTTCCAGGTGGGGATGTTCCTGGTGGGGCTATACCTGATATATGCATTATTCCGCGAGATCACTATTCGTTTTATTGAAAAAGCACCGTTCAAGGCTTCCTATTATATATTGATATGCAACCAGGCGACGATGACACTGGTGCCGTTTTTTGCGTTGCCCATCTTTACGTCGGTGTTTAAGCTGGTAAGCGGCGATATTTATTACCAGGGATATTTCGCCTTTGTTTTGCCAGCGCTGCTTATTTTTATTACCAATACTTACGGCCTGTTTCCGCGGAGTGAAGGAAAGCCGCTTTTCAGGTGGCAGTTTGCTGGCCCGCTGTTATTTACAACCTTTATTTACACGTTTGTTTTCAGTATTTTCCTGGGGCCCGAATGGTCATGGATATTGGTGTTGTGTTTTTGGGTTGCACAGGTAGCCATTGTTACGCCGCTTTCGTGGATCGACTACCGTCAGCGAAAAGGCCTGATTTTGCATTTAAGAGGTGTTGAAGCCGCCCTGGTAAAATCAAATGCCAATCTGCAATTCCTGCGCTCGCAAATCAACCCGCATTTTCTTTTCAACGCCTTAAATACGCTGTACGGAACGGCGCTGATCGAAGGCTCAAAAAACACCGCCGAAGGCATACAAAAGCTGGGCGACATGATGCGCTTTATGCTGCACGATAACGGCATGGACTTTATCCCCCTGGAAAAGGAGGTTGAATACCTTAAAAATTATATATCGTTGCAAAAACTGCGTACCCAATTATCAAAAGACATTGTTATTGAAGAGGACATAAGCGAAGCGGACGATCAACAAGCCATTGCGCCGATGCTCCTTATCCCCTTCGTTGAAAATGCTTTTAAACACGGGATTAGCCTTACAGAGAAATCATGGATAAAAATTAAATTAGCTTTTGATGCTGAACACATCTTTTTTGAGGTACGCAACACCGTGCATCCATCACTTCAAAATGATCCGGAGAAAGATCATTCGGGCATCGGGCTTAAAAATGTACAGGAACGTTTGCAATTGCTTTATCCGGGTAAACACCAGTTTACTTACGGTAAGGAGGGCGGCGAATTTGTGGCGAAATTAACTTTGAATAAGATAAATGCTGTGAAACGAACGGTGAAGATGCCTTAAAATGCCGAAAATATTTTAGGAATAATTACCACACAAAAACTGCGGTATTGCGATATTAGCTTTTAGCTTTATGCTTTTACCTTTCAGCCCAAAAAACATGCTCAAAGCCATAGCCATAGATGACGAACCCATAGCGCTGGAAGTGATTAAAAGCCTGGCGGCCGAGGTGGTTTTTATCAGCATTGAGGGGTATTTTACCAATGCCTTTAAAGCAATGGAATACCTGCAAAAAAATAAGGTGGATCTGATATTCCTGGACATCAAAATGCCCAACATATCAGGTATCGATTTTATGAAAACCATCCCCAATCCGCCAATGGTGATATTTACGACGGCCTACAGCGAACATGCCGTACAAAGTTTTGAGCTGGATGCGATTGATTATTTGCTGAAGCCGTTTTCGTTGCCACGGTTTCTGAAAGCCTGTAACAAGGCGCATGAGCAGGCTGAGTTGAGGAAAAAGAGCAGTCCGGCTGTGGGCACAACATCTATATTTATAAAAAGCGGCTATGAGCAGGTGCGTGTGGAACTGGCCGATATTTTATATGCCGAAAGCACTGGTAACTATGTACAATTTGTATTAGCCGACCGGAATATTGTCTCGCGGCTTACCATGGCTGATGCCGAAGACCTGTTGATCCCGGCAGGGTTTATCAGGGTGCACCGCAGTTTTATCGCCGCCAAAAAACATATTTCGAAAGTAGATAAACGCTCGGTTTGGATTGGGACGAAAGAGTTACCCATCGGAGCGGCGTATGCGGACGAGGTTGAAAGGTTTATAGGGCACTAATTTTCACGAATTAGCACGAATAGACACTAATAGAAAACGAATTGTATCAACATAAATAATACACAATGATCTTTAGGCCTGGGGATCATTAATACTGACCATAAAAAAATAAAAACAATGAAAAGAAATATCTTAATCATGGCTTTCGTGTGCCTTTCACTTTGGGCAACAGGGCAGGATCAAATAAAAATCGGGCACGTGGATACCGTCTACTCCGGGATCCTGAAAGAAAAAAGACCGATACTGATCTATTCTCCCAATTTCGATACCAGCTATTTCAGTCGCCCACAATTCCCGGTATTGTATGTGCTGGATGGTGATGGTTATTTCGACGACCTGGTCACCATGATCAGGCAAATGGCTGTCATCAATGGCAACACGGCCTTGCCCGAGATGATAGTTGTTGGTATCCCAAACACCCGAGGTCACCGTACCCGCGACCTTACCCCCACCAGTAACCCGATGGATAAAACCTCGGGAGGGGGTGAAAATTTCACCGCCTTTTTGGAAAAGGAATTAATTCCCTACGTGGATAAAAACTATGCAACAGCGCCTTACCGTGTGCTCGCGGGCCACTCGTTTGGCGGGCTGATGGTGATCAACACCCTCGTCAATCACCCCAATTTATTTAGCGCCTACCTGGCCCTTGACCCCAGTATGTTTTACAATAACGAGGATATGGTTAAACAGGTTATGGCTAAAATGGGCAAAACGAATTTAAAAGAAAAAACACTATTCCTCGGCGTAGGCAATACCATGAATACCGGGATGGATACTTTGCAAATGAGGAGCGACACCACCGAAATTACCCATCATATCCGCACCATTTTTAAACTGAAGGACTATCTGCAATTGAATGCCAAAAGCGCTAACCTGCGATGGAACCATAAGTATTATCCTGATGACGACCATAGCTCGATGCCCCTCCCTTCGGAATATGATGGTTTACGGTTTATTTTCCAGAGCAACCGGTTCCCGCGAAACCAGCCACAAAACCAGTTCATGGATAAAACAATTTCTGCGGTGCAGTTACGTAATTTGGTTGATGAGCATTACAAACGGGTATCGGCCGAGCGCGGGTACACCGTAAAACCGCAGGAAGGATTAATCAATATGTTTGGCTATGTTTTTTTACAGCAAAAGGACTTTGAACGATCAAAAATGTTCTTTCAAATTAATATCGATTATTTCCCTGGTAATTTTAACACATACGATGGCATGGGCGATTGCTACCTGGCCATGGGCGATAAAATAACCGCTGCCAAATACTTCAAAAAGGCGCTATCGCTAAAATTTACTACTGAAATAAAGGAGAAGCTGGATAAGTTGGTATCGAGTCCAAAGCCCTGAGTGTCGAGACGGCTATTAGCTTCGTCAACTTTTGAAAAGTTGACAAAGCTTTCCGCGTTAAAAAGATTTTAAAAAAATTTAATAAGTCCGAAACCTACCTGTTAAATAATTTCATACATTGTAAGGCCAATTATAATACTTTTTTAACGCCTTATGCAAAGCAGTAAAACCAGGAAATTCCTCATTGCCACTCACGGCACTTTGGCCACCGGGCTAAAATCATCGCTCAATTTAATTGTTGGCGCAGTGGATAATCTTTTTTTAATTGAAGCTTATGTCGATGAAAACAAAGCATTGGAAGACGAGATAAATGAGGTATTAAACCAGGTTGGCGACCAGGACGAATTGCTTATTTTTTCGGATATTTTGGGCGGCAGCGTCACCAACCAGTTACTGCAGTTTGCTTTACGGCCCAATGTGTATATTGTATCTGGGTTTAACCTGCCCCTGGTGATTGAACTGGTGTTGGGCGATACAGATACCCCGCTGGATGAATTGATTGAAGAATCCATCGCCAACGCAAAACAACAAATGGTGTTTGTAAACAAACTGGTTACCGCAGCAAACAACGAAGAACATCATGATTAAACTAACCCGTATTGACGACAGGCTTGTACACGGCCAGGTTGCCTTTACCTGGACACCCGCGCTCGGCGCCGACTGCCTGCTGATTGCCAACGACAAAGTAGCCAAAGACGAATTTATGAAGATGACCCTCGGCCTGGCCAAACCAGCCGGCGCCAAACTCTTGATAAAATCAGTTAAAGATGCTGCTGCTTACCTGAACGACGAAAAAAACAGGAACCTGAAGATATTGGTGCTCATTAATAGTGTAAAAGATGCGCACGCGCTGGTAAGCGATGTACCGGAGATTAAATCCGTAAACTTTGGGGGTATCCGCACCAGGGAAGGTGCTAAGCTAATTTCGAAGGCGGTGGCGATTAACGATAGCGACGTTGAATTGATACGGGACATGCTGAGCAAAGGGATCGAACTGGAAATAAGGCAGGTACCGACGGATAGCAAACAGATGGTGGAGGGCTTGATATAAAAACCCATAAAAATGTCATCTCGAACGTAGTGGGAGAACTTATACGCCATGCATTTGCGAAATGTAAGACGGAAATGCAATGGCGGTAATACAGGGTGCAGAAGTTTTCTCTCCGCTTTCAGCGGATCGAAATGACATGATTTTTGTTGTTCTAAACTAACCTTTAAAAGTGACGATAACCTATATTCTGATTGCGCTGATAGCGATGTTCGGGCATTCCGAAGATTTTTTGGGGACAACCTTATTGAGCCGTCCGCTGGTGCTCGGCCCGCTGGTGGGGCTGGTATTGGGCGATATTACCCAGGGGATCATCATCGGCGGCACGCTGGAGTTGATATTTATGGGGAATATAAAGGTGGGTGCCGCCATACCGCCGGATGTCATAACTGGTGGTGTACTTGGGGCTGCATTTGCTATCATATCCGGCAAAGGGCCGGCAATTGCGCTGGCTATTGCGGTACCTGTTTCCATCCTGGCCGAAATGGTTATCAGCGGGCTTTTTGTATTTCGATCCGTGCTTAATAAAAAATTTGCCCAATACGCCGATGATGGCGATTATAAAAAGATACAATATTTGCATGTGCTATCGGGTTTGCTAAAACCTTTGCTCATGGGTGTTATTGTTTGGCTGGCGCTGCAACTGGGTGCTGCCGCTATGAAATCCTTTTTGGACATGGTACCCGCCTGGGTGCAATCGGGACTGCAGGTTGCCGGTAATATGCTGCCGGCGCTGGGTTTTGCGCTACTGATGAATTTAATGTTAAACAAAAATGTTGCCCCTTACTTTTTCCTTGGGTTTATACTGGCGGCCTATTTAAAATTGCCCGTTATCGCTATCGGTGGCATCGGTGTTATCATAGCGCTGATTGTTACCCAAAACACGCCTAAGGCGTCCACCGATGATGATGATGACGGGGACACAGAAGAAAGCCCCGCAGAAGAAAAACCACAGCAAAAACTCAGCAAAGGTGATATCAGGGGATTGTTTTTCCGCTCGCTGGCGCTGGAGGCGAATTTCAATTTCGAGACCTGGCAAAACACGGGCTTTGCGTTTGCCATTATCCCCGCCTTAAAACGGCTTTACAAAACCAAAGAGCAAATGGCTTTGGCCCTTAAACGGCATTTGCAATTTTTCAATACCAGTCCATACGGCTCAACGCTCATTATCGGTATTACGGCCGCCATGGAAGAACAAAACAGTAACGATCCTGATTTCGACGAGGAGTCGATAAATTCCGTTAAGCTGGGACTAATGGGACCGCTGGCCGGGGTGTTCGATTCGTTGTTTTGGGGTACCTTTAAGGTAATAGCAGCCGGGGTGGGTGCGTCGCTGGCTATAAAAGGCAATATTTTAGGACCAGTACTTTTCCTGCTGATATTTAACGTGCCGCATCTGTTGTTACGTTACCAGCTAACTTTTATAGGCTATAACGCTGGTACCCGTTTCCTGCAAAACCTGGCTAAAAACAATGTGATGGACAAACTCACCAAAGGTGCGGCCATTTTGGGGTTGATGGTGGTTGGGGCCATGCCTGCCACTTTAATGGCCATAACCACACCGTTAAGTATAGGCGCGGCAAAATCAGGCGCTTCTGTGCAGGGTATACTGGACCAGGTGATACCCTCGGTAATTCCGTTGGGAATAACGTTTTTGGTGTATTATTTTGTAAAAAAGAGCGTGAAGACAACCTGGTTATTACTAGGATTGCTGGTTTTGGGGTTTGTGGGGAGTATGCTGCATGTATTGGCATAGCTTCAACTCTTTAGGTGGTGTTATTGGGATCAGGAAAAAGGAAGAAGTTTAATATCGAATAATGAATTTTGAATGTCGAACTTCAAAGTTTTCTTACTTCATCATTCAATATTGGGCGTTCGGTGTTCAATATTAATATTCTTAACTTGTTGATATTTACCACTGATCAGATGAGCAAATTGAATTGTTTAATTAAATGGAGATAAAAGGTATAGGCGTTTCACCCGGCATTGCAATAGGTAAGGCCTGCGTTATCAAAAAAAAGCAGGCTGCTGTCACCGGTATCCTGTTAATTGATGATACCGAAATAGCGGTTGAAATTGAGCGCTTTGATAATGCCGTTATCCTGGCTATTACGGAAATTGAAGGCATCAAAAACAACCCGGCGCTCGCCGATGAAGACATCGCTATTCTTGAAACTCATATTGAACTGATAGGCGATCCCCAAATTAAAGACGATGTGACTGAACTGATAACTGCGGAAAGGAAAAATGCCAACGACGCCATCATCGAGGTTACCCAAAACATGGTTGAACTTTTTCGCAATATGGATGATGAATACATGCAGGCACGGGCCGCCGACATGGAAGATATTGGTAACCGGATATTAAAGCACCTGATTGGTGTAGATACACCGGCTACCCAAAAGTTTGAACCAGATACTATTATCATAGCGGAGGATTTAAGTCCGTCGGATACTATTACAATGGATTTGAATTGCATATCGGGCTTTGCTACGCATGCAGGCAGCACCACGTCGCACTCGGCTATTATCGCCAGGGCCAGGGGTTTACCGGCAGTGGTTGGCTGCGGGGCGTCAATCATGTCGATACAAGATGGTGACGCGATTATTATTGATGGCATCAGCGGACAGGTTTATGTTAATCCGGGCGATGAAACCATTCATCAACTTAAAATAAAACGGAAGCAATTCATCCTGCAAACCGGAAAGCTGAAACAGCTTAAGGATATCCCCGCCGTTACCACCGACGGAACAGCAATTATTTTATCGGCAAACATTTCCGGCGCGGCGGATATGGACAATGTTTTTCACCATGGCGGTCAGGGTGTAGGCCTGTTTCGCACCGAATTGCTGTTCATGAACCGCAATACCTACCCCACGGAAGATAAGCAGTTTGAATTTTACAAACAAACAGCTCTAAAGGCAAAAGGCAAACCGGTTATTGTGCGCACTATTGATATAGGCGGCGATAAACAAATACCTTATTTTGGATTACCGGCCGAGGAAAATCCGTTTTTAGGTTACCGGGCTATCCGCATCTGCCTGGACAGGGAGGATATTTTTATAACCCAGCTCAAAGCTATTTTACGGGCCTCGGTTTTTGGCGAACTGAAGATCATGCTACCGATGATCGCCGGCGTGCTGGAGCTAAGGCAAGCGAAGTGCATCCTCGAAAAAGCTAAAAAACAACTATTAGAAGATAACTTCCCCTTTAATACCGGTATTGAATTGGGTATTATGATCGAGATACCCTCGGCGGCAATCACCGCGGATATTTTGGCTAAAGAGGTCGATTTTTTCAGCATCGGCACCAATGACCTCTGCCAATATACGCTCGCCGTGGATAGGATGAACGAAAAAATAGCTCATCTTTACGATCCGTTTAACCCGGGCGTGTTAAGGCTGATCCGCAATGTAATTGAGCAGGCAAACAGGCACCAAATACACGTGGGTATGTGCGGCGAAATGGCCGGGGATCCGCTGGCAACCGTGTTATTACTGGGTATGGGGCTAAAAGAATTTTCGATGAGCGCGACATCTATCCACAATATAAAAAACAACATCATCCATACCGATATGGCAGAGGCGAAGCGGGTATGTGAAAAGGTAATGGGGCTGGACAATCCTGATGATATAAAAACCTATCTGCAGCAATTTATAAAATGATAACAAAGGAATATACCATTATGGCGGCCCAGGGAATGCATGCCCGACCAGCAACAGCGCTGGTAAAGCTGGGTAAAAATTTCAAATCTGCCATAAGCCTGAAAAAGGGAGAGAAAACCGTTAAGCTGAACAGTTTACTGAATATATTATCACTGTCCATAAAAGGCGGTGAAACAGTTGCGGTGGTGATTGAAGGGGAAGATGAAGTACTTGCGGCAGATGCGATTAATCAGTTTTTTGAAGAGGAATTAAAGAATTTATAAACCGCGAAGGTTTGAAATTAAACATCATCGTCATGGCGAGGAACGAAGCCATCTCTACATATGCTGGTCAGCAATCCGGCAATTTGTGGGGGATTTAACGCCGGATGCTATTCGTTGCAGCACTCTGGCAGTATCTTATTGCCAAAATCAGGGAGGCCCGCCGTTGTACAATAACCAAGGGGTAATTGATTTGCAGGCGTAGAGATGGCTTCGTTCCTCGCCATGACGGTTCTGTGGTCCAGCCAAAACATTTGTTTAGCGATGTTTATTCAGATACTTCGATACAACTATTTACAATGAAAATAACCATAACCAAAAACGAACGCGAATTTGATGTAACGGCAGCCTGGCGCATAATTGCGCAGATGCTGGAAAAACCTGATGCCGTAATTGGCCTTTCAACCGGGCAAACTACCATAGCCATGCACGCCATCGTATCCGAAATTTATGCGAAATACCCGTTTGATGTTTCGCGCATTACGCTTTTCAATGTGGACGAGCTAACCAACCTATCGCGCGAATACGCAGGCAGTTGTTACACCATGATATTAAACCAGCTGGCAGGACCACTGGGTATACCGGAGGAAAATTTTATCATGCCCCCTACCCTGTCGGACGATTTTGAGGCTGAGGCGCTGCTTTTTGAAAAACGCCTGGCCGAACGTGGCGGCGCCGACCTGCAAATGCTGGGCCTGGGCAGTAACGGGCACATCGGCATTAACCAGCCAGGCACGCCGTTTGAAAGCGAAACCTGGGTATCGCCCATGGACCCTGACTTTGAGGCCCGTGTGCGCCGCGAAACACAGGTGCCGCCCGAAACCGAATTAGGCGGCTTAACACGCGGCGTTAAAAACATTATGCACACCCGTAAACTGATATTGATTGCCAAAGGCAAACATAAAGCCGATATTGTTAAACAGGCCATCCTGGGCCCGGTAACTACGGATATACCCGCATCGGTGGTGCAATTGCATCCTAATTGCGAGATATTATTGGATGCCGATGCTGCCACCGGCATTGCGGAGTATGCTGCAAAACGGGGATTTAGTTTTTAACAGCCAATTTTCTTTTCCCATAAAAAAAGCGACAGGTTTATCACATGTCGCTTTTTTTATGTAGATCAATTTTTCTTACTTCTTTCCCTTGTTGGAGGCAGCGGGTTTAACCGGTGTCGGGTGGGGCTGCGGAGTAGGTTGTGGCTCCAACTGCGGGCCAACAGTTTTTTTGCGTTTCACCTCTGTATAAATGGCGCCACCCAATGCCAGTATCAGCAATATAGAACCTGCCATTGATATTTTTTCGCCGGTATAGTATGATGCCGGGTGGAATATAAATTCAACCTTGTGGTTACCCAGCGGTATCTGTGCGGCGCGTAACACATAATCAGCACGGAAATAAGGCGACTCCTTGCCATCAACATACATTTTCCAGCCTTTATCATAATAAATCTCCGAGAAAACAGCAATCTCGGTAGCTGTTGAGCCGGTTTGATAAGTCAAATGATCCGGGCTATAGGCAGTTAAGTTGATAGTGGCCATCGGATCGCCTCCAATGGGTTGTTTTGTATCTATCAGTCCCTTATAACGCTGATCGACCATAGCTTCATCCTTAGGTGCAAAAGTGCTGATGGCTTGCATTTCTTCGTCTGCGTTTTTGGCGAGTTTTACCGTTTTTACAAACCAGGCATGGCCGCATGCTGTTGTATTAGCCACCATTTTATAATTACGGGCAGTATCCTGGGTAATAAAATATTTGGTATTCATCATGTCCAGCACATCGTGGTTTGGCGGATTTCTCGCCAATTGATTGTCTATCAATTCGTCATACCGCTTTAACCTGGCAGCAGAATAACCACCGATTGATTTGTGAAAAAACGGGCTATAGGTATCGCGTTTAATGTCGCGTGTTAAATCAAACACGCGGAAATCAGGATCATGGTCTTTTTGTATAAACTGATCCACTTCTCGCGGCTGAACAACCTGGCTGACATCTTGTTTTTCCTGGAAATCAGCATCTTTTAAATAACGTTTATCAACCTGCCAAAGGTCAATTAATACCAGCGCAAATACAGCTATTGACAACATCCTTACCGATATTTTTTCCTTGATAAATGCCCATAACAAACCAAATGTTATCAGGATAAACACCAGCGACCTGAGCGCATCTAATTGCTCAATATTTTGGCGATCGCTAACCAGGCCTTTTACAATATCGTTGGCAGCTTTGCTGTTCCCTTTAAGTACCTGTGTTAAATTGGTTACAAAGGTGAGCTGGTTACTCTGTTTAAAGCTCAAAAATATGGATGGGAATGCCAGCAATACAAGCGTAAGGCCGCCTGTGATATAAAGCGAAAGTTTTAATTTTTTAAATAAGTCGGCTTTATCGGCTAAGGCGGTTGCTTCACCAACTGCCATTATAGCCAGTATCGGCACAAATAAGCCGGTTACTGCCAGTATGGATTCAATTGCCCTGAATTTGTTATACAGCGGGAAGTAATTGAAAAACAAATCGGAAACATAAGGGAACGAAGCGCCGAATGAAAGGAAAATAGTAAGAATAACTGTAGCCAGTATCCACCATTTCAATTTGTTCCTGACGATAAACATCCCGAAAACAAACAGGAAGCATATTACCGCACCGAAGTAATGCGGACCGCTGGTAAGGGGTTTATCGCCCCAGTAGCTGCTGAACTCAAGCCCCATGCTATCCAAAGTTTGTATTGCATTGCCAACTTGTTCTTCCTGTATGCCCGCTGCAACCATGGCTTTTACCAAATCGGAATTTTGCATGTCGATGGAACCGAGGCCGGTATCGCCGCCGTAGGCATTAGGCACCAAAAAGGTTAAATTTTCGGCTGGAGTCTGGCTGTATTCGTAAACATAGTTTTTGGGAAGCCCGTTGCTGGGCTGTTTGGTGTGCTGGGTTAAATTCGACTGCCCGCGGATGGTATCCTGTCCGTAATCATAAGTACTCCATAACAGGGAAGCGTTTACCGCGATAGCCAAAACAGTGGCAATTGCCACAAATACCAGCGACTTTACAAAGGCAGCAATTGTTTTGTTTTTGAAAGCGCGGTACAACTCCATGATCATCAATATAATGATGGCTAACAGGAGGTAATAAGTCATTTGAATGTGGTTCGCGCGTATCTCCAGCGCTAAAAAGAATGCGAGTATCGGGCTCCCTAACCAGTATTTACCGCGTAGTATCAGGATGATGCCCGCGAGTATAGGCGCAAAAAATGCGATAGCAAAGGCCTGGTTGCTATGGCCCGCCGCCAGCAGGATTATATTATAGGATGAAAATGTGACGGCTATGGCCCCTGCCGCGGCTACCCAGGGATTGAGCTTTAATACCGACAACAAAAAATAAGTACCAAAAAGCAGTAACAATACAATATAAAGCGGATTTGGGAAAACACCAACCAATACATTTACAATGCCGGTTGTTACATTATCTGGATAAGGCGCCCAGATTTGAAAAGTGGGCATACCGCCGTAAATCTGGTTTGTCCACAGGATGGTGGTATCTTTTGCCTTATAATCGTTAATTTCCTTTTGGGTAGATTGTGCTCCAATAACATCGCCCTGACCTAAAGTTTTACCCTGGAACGCAGGCGTAAAATAAACGAAGCATATCACTATAAAAATTCCGGCAATCAAAAAGTGTATGCCATTGCGCTTGAACCAGTTATTCATTTAAGTATTTTACTAGGATTATATAATCCCCAAAAATAGAAATTTGATTGGGAATAGGAATGGAATAAGTAAATTAGTGAAATAGTGAGTTATTGATTTGATGAATTAATGGGTTTACCAATTGACGCACCCCCAAATTCACCATTCACTGCTCCCCTAATACACTCCTTTGAACAGGAAAAACACCACTACCAACAAAGCCAGGCTGATGATATAGGAAATCAGGGTGCCTTTGTTTTCAAATTCTTCGCGGTTACGGCGAATCGTGTAGAAATTATAATAAGCCAGCACCGCTTCAATCACCCAAAAAAACAAATTGATGTAATCCTTACCCGTAAAAATGGTAATGGCTAAAGAGGTAACAATAAAGTTAGTAATGATGAGCAAAATTACCTCGGGCGTGTTGTTGTGGTTACGCCGTCTTTTAAATACTTGTTCTGGTATCATTGCTCAAAAAATTATTTTACTTCTTCGTAATCTATAAAATCACCTTCCGAATCGGGAATTGATCCTTTACGTTTAGGCTGAGGGGGAACATAATCAACCTTAACTTTATCAGATGTGCCGCTGGTGCGGTTATAGTATTGCTGTTGTTGTCCGCCAGTTTGGTGGTATTGCTGCTGCTGTTGTTGTGCGCGGTTAACTGCTTTTTCAAACATTACCGGCAACAAATAACGAAGTATAGCCCTGAGGATATAATAAACAATGATGCACCCTATGAGGAAATCTATGAATTCCATGGTTAAAAAAAATTAGCCTTCAAATATAAATATAATAACGGCAAAAATGTTTGCGTATGATATTGCTATTTATTTTGACAGCATGCTGATGGTATTTGTTACAGGTAGATTTCGGAATGCGAAAGTTGGATTTCGGAATTGTTTGAATTTTAAATTATTATTGTTCAAATACATGCATCAAGGAATATCCTGAAATACCGTTTCTAGATCAAGCTCAAAGCCGGGAAGTATGTTTGTAGTGACGATGTCGCCCATTGTTAACAACCGGGAAGCATGGTAACACCCATCTGTTAACGTGTATTTTAAAAAAGTTTTGTCCTGTGGCGATATGATCCAATATTCCAAAACACCGGCCTCCTCATATACATCGTATTTATTACGCAGTTCTTTTTGGTTATTACCGGGCGAAAGGATTTCAATTACAATGTCAGGGGCCCCGATGCAGCCTTTCGGATCTAATATCGACAAATCGCATATTACGCATATATCCGGCTGAACCACGGTATATATTTTTTTTTCGCTTAAGTGACTGTCTTTTTTGAGCAGCCGTACATCAAAAGGAGCGCTATAGGTTTTACACTTTTTGCCTTTTAAATAGTTGAAAATCTCATTAAAAACAACCGCCGAAATATCCTGGTGATATAAGTTAGGCGCAGGCGTCATCTTAAAAATTTTTCCCTTAATAAGCTCCACCCTATCATCAAAAGTCCATTTCAGATAATCAGCGTAACTGTAAGTTTTCGAAAGATCAAGATCGGAAAAAAGCATATTATTCATTCTGAATTATCAAATTTAACAATTCATTTTTCAATTTCGGATTTTTCACGGTTGTTTGTTTTCAAAGGTGTTCGGGAAGGCTATTCCGTTTCGAAGTTTTAATTTCGGAATCAATACATTTTCAAATTCTCAAATCACCAAATTTTCAAATCATCCGCACGTCAAAACTTCTCCTCCATCATCTTCTCTAGCGCAAACATTTCGTCGCGCAGTTTTGCTGCCAGTAAAAAGTCCATATTTTTGGCGGCGGCGAGCATCTCTTTTTTGGTATTTTCTATTGATTTTTTCAGATCGGGTTTTGTCATGTACTGCACTATCGGGTCGGCAGCCAGTGTCATGGCATCCATTTCTACATAGGCGCGTTGCACCCCATCTTTAAAGTCCATTACCGATGTTTGCTCAATAATTTCGCTGCGGGTTTTGCCCACGGTTAATGGCGTAATGCCATGCTCCGTGTTATAAGCTATCTGTATATCGCGCCGGCGGTTGGTTTCATCCATCGTGATCTGCATCGAGTCGGTTATCTTGTCGGCGTACATAATTACCCTGCCACGGTCGTTACGCGCTGCACGGCCAATAGTTTGTATCAATGAGCGCTCCGATCGCAGGAAACCTTCTTTATCAGCATCCAAAATAGCCACCAGCGATACTTCGGGTAAATCCAGCCCCTCGCGCAGCAGGTTAATACCTATCAGCACATCAAATTCGCCCAGGCGAAGTCCCCGCAAAATTTCAACCCTTTGCAGGGTTTTTACTTCAGAGTGTATATAGCGGCATTTAATGCCCAGGCGGTCCATGTATTTGGCCAGTTCTTCGGCCATGCGTTTGGTAAGGGTGGTAACCAGCACACGGTCACCCATTTTTACAGTTTTATCAACTTCTTCCAACAAATCATCCACCTGGTTTATTACCGGGCGCACATCAATAACCGGGTCAAGTAGTCCTGTTGGGCGTATCACCTGCTCAACTACCACACCGCCCGATTTTTCCAACTCAAAATCGCCGGGCGTTGCACTTACATAAATGGTTTGCGGCGCTAATCCTTCAAATTCCTGAAAATTCAGCGGACGGTTATCCAGCGCGGCAGGCAGGCGGAAACCATATTCAACAAGCGATATCTTGCGCGACCTGTCGCCGCCATACATCGCCCTGATCTGTCCCACAGTAACGTGACTTTCGTCAATCACCATCAAATAATCATCCGGGAAATAATCCAGCAAACAGAATGGCCTTGCCCCGGGCAGTCGCCCATCAAAAAACCGCGAATAATTTTCAATCCCCGAGCAGTAACCCAACTCGCGGATCATCTCCAGGTCGTAATTAACTCTTTCCTCCAGGCGTTTGGCCTCCAGGAAGCGGCCATCGCTTATAAACTGCTTTTTGCGGGTTTCCAATTCTTCCTGTATAGCCCAAATGGATTGCGTAAACCTTTCACGCGGGGCCACATATAAGTTTGCCGGAAAAAGAACCATGTGCGTCATCTTCTCCAGCGTTTTGCCTGTACTTACGTCAAATGTCGTCAGCTCTTCAATATCATCTCCAAAAAAGGATACACGGTAGGCATGGTCCATATACGCGGGGAAAATATCCACAATATCGCCCTTAACCCTGAATGTACCGCGCTTAAAATCGGCCGTCGTGCGGGAGTATAATATCTCCACCAAACGATGCAAAAATGCATTGCGGCTTATCCGTGTTCCTACAGCAAACCGGAAAACAGAGTCCTTAAAGTCCTCCGGGTTACCCATACCATAAATGCAGGAAATGGACGAAACAACAATGATATCCCGCCGCCCCGACATCAACGCCGAAGTGGTACGCAAACGCAGTTTTTCAATCTCCTCGTTTATCTGCAGGTCTTTTTCAATATAAGTATTGGTTGTTGGGATAAAAGCTTCCGGCTGGTAATAGTCGTAATACGATACGAAGTAATTTACCGCATTCTCCGGAAAAAACTGTTTAAACTCGCCGTATAGCTGCGCGGCAAGTGTTTTATTATGGCTTAAAACCAAAGTGGGCTTTTGCGTTTGTGCAATTACATTGGCAATGGTAAATGTTTTGCCGGAGCCGGTTACGCCGAGCAATGTTTGAAACGGATCGCCGTTGTTTACGCCTTCAACCAGTTGCCTGATGGCCTCGGGCTGATCGCCGGTGGGTTTGTATTGAGATGTTAAGCTGAAATCCATGGGTAAATACAAAGATAGTTAATTAGAGATTAGTGATTAGAGGTTAGTTTTAAAACCTGCTATGCTAATCCATTCATTTTTTATTATACCATCAAAAATAATGTGGTGTATTGACAACGGTATGTCAGCAGGAAATAAGAAAATTTCGGAATTCGGATTTGGCATTTCGGATTTAATAGCTGAATAGTTTAATTTTGGATTTTTAGAAAAGCGCGCTGCCCATACAAAATCTCGAAATGCCAAATCCGAATTCCGAAATCAAAAAATATAAACACATCTTCTTCGACCTCGATCATACCATTTGGGATTTTGACAAAAATGCCGAAGAAACGCTGTATGAATTGTATGATAGCTACAATTTAAGCGCTATCGGGCTGCCTTCAGCCGCTTTATTTATTGAAACCTATACCCGCAATAACCACCTGCTTTGGGCCGAATATCATACAGGTAAGATCACCAAGAACCAGCTGCGCGAAACACGTTTTAGAAAAACCTTTCTGGAACTGGGCGTACAGCCAGATCTGTTACCCCTGGCCTTTGAGGATGATTACGTTAGGCTTTGCCCCCACAAAACAAACCTTATTCCGCATGCCCACCAAACTTTGCAATACCTGCAAAACAACTACACTATGCATTTAATCACCAATGGGTTTAAGGAAACATCAGAGCATAAAATAGATAACACCAATATCGCGGGCTATTTTCAGCATGTTATCATATCCGAAGTTATTGGCGTAAACAAACCCGACAAAGCCATATTTGAACATGCACTTAATTTGGGTGGTACAAGCAAAAGCGAAAGTTTGATGATTGGCGACAGCCTGGAAGCGGACGTGTATGGTGCGCTGAATTTTGGTATGGACGCCATTTATTTCAACCCCTCAAATGCGCCCAAACCGGAGGATGTTCCTTTGCAGATCACGCATTTAAGCGAATTGATGAGGATATTGTAAAATCAGGCGCATAATTGACAATACGAATAATTATGTAAATTTGTGATATGACACAACGTACCTATCGGATATTACTTACTCCAGAGGAAGAAGGAGGGTTTAGCGTTTCTGTACCCGCGTTGCCTGGGTGTTTTACACAGGGTGAAACTATTGAAGAGGCTATCGAAATGGCCAGGGAAGCAATCAGTGTGTACATTGAAAGTCTTGAAGAAGACGGAGAACCTATCCCTGATGACAGTAAAAACCTCGAATATTCATTGACGTTAGCATCATAACCAATGAAATCGTTTACTCCAAAAGAAATCGTGTCCGTTTTGGAGGCCCATGGATTTGAACTTATTAGGGTAAAAGGCAGTCACCATGTTTATGCGAATAGAGACAACGGCAAAAGGACCGTTGTACCGATGCATAGTAAAGATTTAAAGAAAGGTACTTTACACGGAATACTAAAACAGGCAGGCATTGAGATAAAAGATTAATTCCATTCAAAAATACCTAACTTTACGTTAATGAACCTCGCCAAAGAACGCAAATCCATTTACGTAGCTTTAGATAAATACCGGGCGTGGCTGGATACTATCCCGGATGAGCAGTTTACCGAAACACCCAAAGGAGGCGGATGGTCATTTGCCGAGGTTTACAGCCATATTATGCAGGCTACTTTAGGTTCAACCATTGCTTTGGAGCGATGCACCAGCAACAATTGCCATCCTACCACTCAACGCGCAAACTTTCTGGGGAAATTTGTGATGCTATTCGGGCGGTTTCCCATCAGGGTAAAGGTACCCGAGAAAGTGGCATCAAAAATGCCGGTGGTTAAAGTCAGTAAAGAAGAAGCAAAAAACCTGATCGTAAAATGTCGCCAACGGCTTGACGATACGTTGGCTGCGGTAAAGGATGCCAATCCCGAAACGAGGCACAAACACCCACGCCTGGGTATGTTAAACGCAGCGCAATGGCTAAAATTTATCAGGATACATTTGCAGCATCATTTAAAACAATTGGAACGGATCCAAAAAAAAATTTAAACCAGATGAAACCTTTTACATTTAACAGAGTCTTAACATTAGAATAACCTGATTACCGGATATTTGTAAAAATTGTATAGTATGCATTTTGAATTTGCTTATTTGGTTGTGGTAGGATTATTATTCCTTGTTGGAGTATTTTATCTGAGCCCCTTTGATCTGAAAGTAAACCATGACGACGACGACGAGTAATCGTTGCTTACATAATTCTTACACCCATTTCCGGTATTTTTTACCGGGCGGTAAACTACCCTCTCTATTTTAATGGCAAAACGCGAAGTTGATATTGTTGTTATATCCGACGTGCATTTAGGTACGTACGGTTGTCACGCCAAAGAATTGCTTAAATATTTAAAAAGCATTAAACCTAAAATGCTCATTTTAAATGGCGATATTATTGATATCTGGCAATTCAGCAAATCCTATTGGCCCGAGGCGCACATGAAAGTTGTGCGCCGGATTTTAAAATTTGTGACCGAAGGCATCCCTGTGTACTACTTAACCGGCAACCATGACGAAATGCTACGCAAGTTTACCGATTTTAACCTCGGCTCGTTCCAGTTGCTCAATAAAGTGATCCTGAATATAGATGGAAAAAAAGCCTGGATATTTCATGGTGATGTGTTTGATGTTACCATGCAGCACTCCAAATGGCTGGCCAAGCTGGGTGCTGTAGGCTATGATACCTTGATTCTGATAAACAGTTTTACCAATTGGGTCTTAACCGCCCTGGGCAGGCAAAAAATGAGTTTTTCGCAAAAGGTAAAAGCGCGTTTCAAAGAGGCGGTAAAATTCATCAACCAGTTTGAACAAACTGCCTCCGACCTGGCCGTTGATAAAAACTATAGCTATGTAATTTGCGGCCACATACACCACGCCGAGATCAGGGAAATTGAATCGAGCGAAAAAACGGGCTCCGTTTTGTACCTTAACTCCGGCGATTGGGTAGAAAGTCTTTCCTCATTGGAATATCATGACGGTAAATGGACCATTTTTAAATATGAGCCGCTGAACTTTGTAAGCGATGCCGACGAAGACGATAAAACTGATGCCGAGGACCTCGACGCCAAAATGGATGTAAACATACTGCTGGAACGATTTAAACAGGAACCCGGATAATATTTTGTTGTAATGTTGAAAGGTTGTAACGTTGTAAAGTTGAAATGTTACAATTTTACAGTGTCGCTGGAAATATTTCGTTCGAAGACGCCGCTAATATCACATCCCCGGTAAAACAACTTTATAACATTTCAACTTTACAACGTTACAACATCACCACATGAAAATACTTTACGCTATACAGGGAACAGGTAATGGCCATATCAGCAGGGCGCGCGAAATTGTGCCATTGCTGCAACAATATGGCGACCTTGATTTACTTGTTAGCGGTACCGAAGCCGAAGTGAGCCTTGCGCAACCCTTAAAATACCGGTTTCATGGCTTTAGTTTTGTGTTTGGTAATAATGGAGGAGTCGACAATTGGGCCACTTTTAAGCTGATGAATTTACCGCAGCTCTGGCGCGACATTCATAGCCTACCCCTAAAGGAATACAACCTGATCATCAACGATTTTGAGCCAGTGAGCGCCTGGGCATGTAAACTGCAAAAAATACCATCAGTTTCGCTGAGTCACCAATGTTCGTTTACTTCGCCCAAAACACCGCGATACGAAAAACGCAGCTGGAAAGAGGGCCTGTTTAAATATTACTCGCCAACAACCGACCGTATTGGCTTTCATTTTGAACGTTATGACCATTTTATCCATACACCCGTTATCCGCAGCGAAATACGTGGCTTAACCACATCAAACCAGGGACATTATACGGTTTACCTGCCAGCCTACGATGATAAATTACTTGCCGGAATTTTAAACAAGGCCGGCAAGGTGCAGTGGCACGTGTTTTCAAAAAGGCAAAAAACGGCTTATGTACAGGGCAATGTAAGCGTGTTCCCCGTAAATAACGAAGCGTTTAATAACAGCCTTGCCAGTTGCGAAGGACTGCTGACCGGCGGCGGTTTTGAAGGGCCCGCCGAAGCGCTTTTTTTGCAGAAAAAGGTAATGATGATACCCATGAAGGGGCAATACGAGCAGCAATGCAATGCCCTATCAGCCTCCAGGCTGGGCGTACCGGTAATACAGGAGATTGATGACCAGTTTATCTTCCATATTAACAACTGGATAACGCATGATAAAAAAATAACTGTGGACTTCCCTAACGAAACGGCACAAATTGTTGATGATATGGTGAAACGATATGCAAGATAGTGGTGGCTGGGCCTAAAACTATTTAATCGTCTCGTATGCTTTACCAGCAACCCCAATAAAATATATCATAAAAAAAACTTAAAATTGCCGGTAAATTAGTTTCAACTTTTACAAGCCTTGTGATCCGGTTGTTTTTTTAACTAAGTGCGGGCAATCTGTTCCTCGTTTGCAGCATCTTCCTTAAATCAAGCCATCAACCAGCGTCTGCGTATTAGTCAACTACCTGGTATGATCAATTTTTTTAAATCGCTTAACCCGCTTAATATTTTATGGCTCGCCGTTGTGCTGTTTGCTTTGCGTGCCGGTTATTTGTTTAACCTCCCCTTAAAAATCGATGCGGGGTTCGCCTTGCCGCTATCCCGTGTTTTGCTGTTGCCGGTCAATATCGTCGTCTCGCCAATTTTTAATGTTGCGTTTGCAGCCTTAATTGTATTTGTACAGGCATTACTGCTCAATCATTTGGTTAATCACTTCAATTTATTAGGCAAGCCTACTTTTTTGCCCGCCTTAATGTACATCACCCTATCGGGCTTATTTACGCCGTTTTTAGTGCTGAGCGCTCCGTTGATCTGCAATTTCCTGGTGATATGGATGCTCTTTAAACTATTCAGGTTTTATAAAAGTAAAGATTGCAAATCAAATGCCTTTGATTTAGGCATGATGGTAGCCATTGGCAGCATCATCTACCTGCCATTTGTTTACCAGTTTTTAATCATTTTTATCGGGCTGGTAATTTTTAAACCATTTGCCTGGCGCGAGTGGGTGGCTGCAATTTTGGGTTATCTCCTGATTTTTTTCTTCCTGGCGGTGTATTATTACCTCAATAATCGCCTGGCGCAATTTGTTAATATCTGGCTGCCGCTTGCAACGCGGTTCCCCAATAAAATCAGCATTAATTATTATAACTACCTGGTACTAATACCGGTGATAGTAATTTTGGTGCTTTGCTTTTTTAAATTACAGCAAAACTTTTATAAAAGCTATGTGCAGGCACGCAAATCGTTCCAGTTGCTGCTTTTTTTGCTCATAATAACCTCCCTTACTTTTTACGTAAAAGCGGGTTTTCAGCTAACCCATTTCTTGTTGTGTGCGGTGCCTGCTTCGGTATTTTTCTCGTATTATTTTTTATATGCACGGCGCAAATGGTTTTATGAGGTACTGTTTGGTTTACTGCTTATTACCATCGTATATTTTCAGTTTAACACTTTTTAACTTTTAGTTTCGTTCAATTTACAGCTGTTATATTAGTTTTGTACCATAAAACCATTTTAGGGGTTTTATAAATAAATAAAACCGGCTTAAATCCGGTTGGCAATGTGCCACTTATCTAAAAATTATTCAAATGAAATTTGGAGTAGTTATATTTCCGGGATCCAATTGCGATGAAGATCTCATCTACGTATTGGAAAAAATACTTGGACAACAGGTAGTGCGCCTGTGGCATAAAGATCATGACCTGCAGGGCGCCGACTTTATTTTGCTACCCGGCGGTTTTTCATTTGGCGATTATTTGCGTTCGGGTGCTATTGCCCGCTTTTCGCCTATTATGCAGGAAGTTATCCGCTTTGCCGCAAATGGCGGTTACGTATTTGGCATATGCAACGGTTTCCAGATACTTTGCGAAGCTGGTTTGCTTGAAGGCGCCCTTTTACACAACGAGAACCGGAAATTTATCTGCCGTAACGTTTATACCAAAATCCAGACTTCAAACGCGTTGGTTACTTCGCTTATTGATCCGCAGCGCGCGCTTAAAGTACCGATAGCACATGGCGAAGGCAATTATTTTGCTGATGCTGATGTGCTTAAATCGTTAAATGATAACGACCAGGTATTGTTTAGGTATTGCGACGAAGCCGGTAATATTGTTGCCAGCGCCAACCCTAACGGTTCTATCGAAAACATCGCCGGAATATGCAATGCCGGCCGTAATGTATTTGGTTACATGCCGCATCCCGAGCGTGCGTCGGACGCTTTGGTAGCCAATGAAGACGGTCTCGCCATTTTTGAATCGATATTAGCTATGGTTAAAGCGTGAGATTTTTAAGTCTTAAGTCGAAAATCAGGAGGCTTCTGCTAAAAAACTGTAGTTATGTTGGTACAAAAATTAATTAAGGTTGAAACGAAATGATTTTTTCCTGACTTACGACTCAAGACTCCCGACTTAAATAGTGAACCTCGTTATCGACATTGGCAACACTTACACCAAAATTGCTGTTTTTAAACAGGATGAGCTGCTTTATAATACGCAGCATGCCAAAGTTGATAACGGGATAATAAATAAAATACTGGATGAATACCCGGTTGGTAAAGCAATAGTATCAACAGTAAAAAAAAAAGAAAACGGTGGGTGGGCGGAAATTTTAACGCAAAGAACAACCTTGAGCTATTTTAACGCGGGAATGGCCAAAGGGATTAACAACCACTATTTAACACCCGAAACTTTAGGGATTGACAGGTTAGCAGCTGTTTTGGGCGCAAAACACTTGTTTCCGGGTAAAAACAACCTGGTTGTAAGCGGCGGAACAGCCATAACATATGATTGGGTGGATGCTGAAGGAAATTATTACGGAGGCAGTATATCGCCGGGATTAAATATGCGTTATAAGGCTTTAAATAATTATACTGATGGCTTGCCATTAATTAATGCCGATAGCGATTTTAACGGTAACTACGGAAAAACTACAACCGAAGCCATACGCTCGGGCGTACAAAATGGTATTAAATACGAGTTGAAAGGCTTTATTGAAAGTTATAAAACCGACAAAAACGAACTGAATATTGTACTTAGCGGGGGCGACAGTATTTTTTTTGATACGCTGTTAAAAAATAGCATCTTTGCCCCCTGTATAAAAATTGAGCCTTACTTGGTTCTAAAAGGATTAAATGCAGCCATACACAACAATAATGATTAGATATACCAGGATTTTTATAACAGTTTTACTTGCTTTTATTGCTTTTGGAGTGAAGGCGCAATCAACGGCCACAACAAGCTCACCTTATTCACAGTATGGATTAGGCGATATTTACCCCTCCATACTGCCCCAAACCGCTGCGATGGGTGGCATAGCAACAGCCATCAATAAAATAAATCTTTATAATAATATAAACCCGTTAAACCCTGCTTCATACGGCGCAATAAACTTTACAACCATCGATGCGGGTATTTATACAAACATCCAGAGTTTAAGCCAGTATAATGCAGCGGGGCAAATTGTAAAGGTAAACAACTCTAATTTCAGGTTCAGTCACCTGGCTTTTGCCATCCCCGTTACCAAACGGTCGGCCTTAAGTTTTGGCTTATTGCCATACAGCCAAATGGGGTATAATTATAAGAAAACTTATCTCCGCAATGGTACGCCTACCAATCCAAACTCTGTGGATACTACTATAAACAATATTTACTCGGGCGATGGCGGCTTGTCAAAAGCATACCTTGGTTATGGCTTCGGCATTGGCAAACACTTATTAATTGGCGCCAACGCATCATACATATTTGGCAACCTGCAACAATTCAGCTCAACCGAATTGCCTGACTTATACGGTGCATTAAACTCGCGCGATGAACGCAACAATGCGGTAGGCGGCTTTAATTACGATTACGGTGCACAGTATTCCTTTGATTTTGGCGAATCGTTAAACAAACACCTGGTACTGGGGTACTCGGCTGCGGCAAATTCCCGAATAAATTCAACATTAACACATATCGTTAGTCAATATACCTTTGATGCCAGCGGTGTTGCAAATATTGCTGCCGACTCGCTCCAAAATACGCAAAGCGCAAAAACCAAAATACAATTACCGCAGATTAACCATTTCGGTATATCGTTTCAAAACGATGGGCATTTCCTTGTAGGCGCCGATTATACCATGGGTCACTGGTCGTCACTTGCCATTGATGGTGTAAACCAGGGTTTCCAGGATAGCAAAACGATAAATGTGGGCGGCCAGTTTACACCCGACATTAACTCATTGCATAACTATTTTGCCCGCACCGACTACCGGTTGGGCTTTATGTACGATCAATCGTACCTTAATTTATACAATACCAGTATTAAAAGCTACGCTGTAACGTTTGGTTTTGGATTACCGTTGGCGCCCGGCGCCGGAGGTACAAGTTTTTTACAAAGTAAACTTTGCCGCCGAGATAGGCCAGCGCGGAACGTTGAATACAGTGGCTAACCCGCTTGTTAAGGAAAATTATGTTACCCTGCATTTAAGTTTTACACTTAACGACAAGTGGTTCCAGAAGTTTAAATTCGAATAACCCACGTATGTATAGTCGGGCAAAAAAGCTATTGTACATTTGTTTGCCGGCACTGTTAACCT
>Ga0206898_10052_pt1 | contig 36466 bp, 26 predicted proteins | sample Alteio_BWOrgHeat_50_FD_153237 | JGI IMG/M metagenome (GOLD analysis project Ga0206898, IMG submission 153237) | Enriched cells from forest soil in Barre Woods Harvard Forest LTER site, Petersham, Massachusetts, United States -... | ecosystem: Environmental > Terrestrial > Soil > Temperate forest >...
GCAGCAGTAGGCTCATTCACTATACGCAACACATCCAATCCGGCAAGTTTACCAGCATCGCGGGTAGCCTGGCGCTGCGAATCGTTAAAATAGGCGGGGACGGTAATTACGGCCCGGTTTACCGGAGTCTTTAAAGCATGTTCAGCACGTCCCTTAAGTTCTTTTAATATAAGTCCTGATAATTCAATTGGCGTATAAAATTTATCACCAACCTTTATTTTTACAAGGCTTTCAGAGTCGTCATCAATAACTTTATAGGAGAAAAAGTCTTTATAATTTTCTATGTCTTTGTACGAACGGCCAAGCAAGCGTTTCACTGAAAATACCGTGTTTTGCGGATCAGTGATTAAATATTCCTTTGCTTCATTACCCACCGCAATTTCGCCTGCGGCGCCAAAATGAACTATAGAGGGCACCAAAACACCTTTGCCCATATCATTAATTACCTGCGGGTTTTTATCCGGATTGATAAAAGCCACCAGTGAATTTGTGGTGCCAAGATCAATACCTACAATTAATTCTTCCTTTTGTATAGAACCTGTCGCCAGGTTGATAGAAACTTTAGCCATGGTTGTTTATAACAATCGGCAAATGTATAGAGTTTTAGCAGATGATGTGTCATCGGAGTGTTTTCTATATTTCGGATTTCGAATTTTCGATTTCGGATTTTGCTAACTAAGCGCGAATTTTTGGAATTTTAGATTTTTTTCGAATTGAAGATTGGTAAGAGAAGCGTTATCGCTATGCCAAATAATTCTGTTAATTCCTTAATTCTATAAATTCGAGTTCAGACAATTAACAAATAGTACTTACTTTCACGTTTAATGATCCGGCTAATCAAAATACCCCGTCAATTACAACTTTTACTGCTACTGCTAACCGCAACTGCCACTATTACAAAGGCCCAGCAATTCGGCAGCAACCCACCGTCTATTAAATGGAAGCAAATTGACATGCCGGCGGCTAAGGTGATCTTCCCGGTAGGCCTGGATTCGGCAGCTGAACGCGTGGCAAATATTATTCGTCAAATGAACGGCGCCATTCAACCAACCATTGGCTATAAACAACGGCAGATCAGTATTATATTACAAAATCAAACGACCATAGCCAATGCTTATGTGGGATTGGCCCCTTTCAGAAGCGAGTTTTATTTAACACCAGAGCAAAATAGTTTTGAAATTGGCAGTCTTTCCTGGCCAGAACAGTTGGCCATACATGAATTCAGGCATGTACAACAGTACAATAATTTTAATGTGGGCTTTTCGCATGTGCTGAAAATACTCTTTGGTGAGGGCGGCCAGGCGCTGGGTAATGACCTGGCTATTCCCAACTGGTTTTTTGAAGGCGATGCCGTTTTTAATGAAACACATGTAAGCGAACAGGGCAGGGGCAGGCTTCCGTTTTTTTTCAATGGCTTTCGCGCCTTATGGGCTGATGGGAAAAAATATAACTATATGAAGATCCGCAATGGTTCATACCTTGATTACACGCCTGATTGGTATCCGCTTGGCTATATGATGGTATCCTACGGACGGGAAAAGTACGGCGATGACTTCTGGAAAAATGTAACACGCGACGCGGCGGCTTATAAAGGCGTTTTTTATCCTTTGAACAGGGCCATAAAAAAGTATTCGGGCAAAGATTTTAAAACGTTCAGAAATGACGGTTTCGAGCATTATAAACGGCAATTTAAGGCTGATACACAAAATCAACAGGCAGGAAGCGTGTTGAAAATCTCAAAACATTTTGACGCTAACAGGGAGTATCCAAGCTATGTGAACGACAGCACAATGATCTACATGAAAAGCACCTATGACCATATTCCGATGTTTGTGGTAAAAACTGGTGATTCCGAAAAGAAAATTGCAGTAAGAAGCTTTTCACTGGATAATTACTTTGCCTATCGCGATGGTAAAATAGTTTATGCAGCTTATCGACCCGATCTGCGGTGGAACTACCGCGACTATAGCGAACTGATGGTGCTTGATGTAAATACAGGCAAAGAGCACCGGCTTACAAAAAGCACTAAATACTTCGCCCCAGATTTTAGTCCGGATGGAAAAACCATCGTAACCGTGCAGGAAAGCCCGAATGGTAAATGCAATATTCATTTGGTAAACGCTTCATCCGGTCGCCTTATATCAGTTGTACCAAACAAAGAAAATCTGTTTTATACCTATCCTAAATTTTACGGAAACGATCACTTGATCGCGGCGATACGCACACCGCAAGGCCAAATGTCTTTAGATATGATCGACATAAAAACAGGAAATGATAAATATTTACTCCCGTTTTCTTATCAACCAATTGCCTTTCCTAAAATAAAAAACGACACGGTTTACTTCTCGATGACATCTGGTATCAATGACCGGTTGTTTGCCTTTAGCCTGAAAAGTCTCCAGCTCTATGAGCTTGGCAATTATAATCTAAATGGTTCTATTGGTAATTATGAACCCGCTATCGGTAATAATAAGTTTGCGTGGGTCGGTTTTACGTCAGCGGGCTATCGTTTTAATGAAGTTGATAAGAAAGACTTGCAATGGTTAAGCGTTGATCCAGCCAGAGTAAGAAGTCCTCTGCCAGATTTTGGCATCACTGCCTTAAAAAGGGATAGTTCGACGGATTTGCTGGGTAAAGTTAAAAACGATTCATTGCCTGTTACGAAATACCGCAAATCGCATCATTTGTTTAATTTTCATAGCTTGATTCCGAATTTCAGCGATCCTAATTATACGTTAAGCCTGGAAGGGGAAAACGTTTTGAACACCTTGCAAACAGAACTTTCATTTACCTATAACCGGGATGAGGGCTATAAACAATTTGGCTTTAATGCAGTGTACGGAGCCCTATTTCCATACCTTTCTGCCGGGGCGGGATACACCATAGACAGGCGGGGTTATCACAATGGCGCCAATGTTTACTGGAATGAAACCGACCTGCATGGCGGATTTGAACTCCCGTTTAACTTAAGTTCTGGTAAAAACTCAACTGTTCTGCTGGTAGGCAGCGACCTTTATTATACGCAAACAAACTTTCAGGAGGCATACAAAACTATGTTTGCCGATCATAATTACACCTATCTCAATAATTACATCACGTTCAGCAATAACATACAACAGGCACGGCAAAATATTTATCCAAGGTTTGGGCAAACTATTTTTTTAAACTATAAATCTGCGATCAGCGGTATCAACGCTGATCAATTCCTGGCTAATGGCTATTTTTATTTGCCCGGCATTTTGGTCAATCATAACCTGGTGATCAACCTGGCACACCAGCAAAAGAACAAAAGCAGCGTGATTGATTTTTCAAATAATTTCCCCTTTTCCCGGGGCTACCAGGCCGAAAACTTATATGATATGAATAAGGCCGGAGTTAATTACCATTTCCCTATCGCCTATCCCGATGCTGGTTTTGCCAACATCTTTTACCTGTTAAGACTAAGAGGCAACGCGTTTTACGATTACACCTACGCAACAGATTTTTATGCCAACGGAACTAAATTTAAAGGAACATTTCGCTCAACCGGCGCCGAAATATACCTCGACTCACAATTGTTTAACCAGGGGGCCATCTCCTTTGGTTTCAGGTACAGCTATCTTATCGACAGGGATATATTTGGCGGCGGCGGACATAACCGGTTCGAAGTTATTGTGCCGATTACAGTGTTTTAGGAACCAATTAACAAACCATAAAAGCGGTTTGTCCCAAGTACACTACCCACGAAAAGGGCCGTCACAATAATATTCTGGAATGATTTCTTGGGGTTCCTGAATTTTTGGACTAATGTTTTTTTATTGCGGTATTATGAATTCTATTTTTCTCCAATCTTTTAATTAACTAATTTAGCCTTTCATGAGTAAGGAAGGCAAAAGTAAGTCGGACGGAAAACCCAAAATATTTGTTTTAGATACTTCTGTGATCTTATACGATCATAATGCCTTTGAAAATTTCCAGGAACATGATGTAGCCATCCCTATCCAGGTACTGGAAGAGCTTGATAACATGAAAAGCGGTAATGATACCCGTAATTTCGAGGCCCGCAGCTTTATCAGGCTTATGGACGATCTTTCACACAATCATCTTGTAAATCATTGGCGACCTTTAAATGGAAGGAGCAAGGGAAGCTTTAAGGTTATCATGGATACCAAAGCCATTGCCGCTGATGCTGAAGAAGTTTTTGGTTCAGATAAGGTTGACCACCGCATTTTGAATGCTGCGTTGGGTTTACAGGAAGAGCATCCGGGTAAAAAAGTGATCCTGGTTTCAAAAGATATTTGCCTGAGGCTTAAAGCCAAATCATTAAATCTTCATGCTGAGGATTATGAGACCGGTAAAATTAAAAACCTTGATGAACTTTACACCGGCGAAACCATAATAGATAAAGTGTCTGAAAAGCTGATCAACCAGTTAAATAAAGATGAGACACTACCACCGGACAGCTTTGAATTGCAGGCGCATGGCAGTAATCATTTTTATACTTTAAATGGAAAAAAAACAGCTGCATCCGTTTTTTATAATTCACAAAAAAGAGAGCTGGAAAAGGTTACTGAGCAGCCTGTATTCAATGTTTTCCCAAGAAACATTGAACAGGCATTTGCTATACATGCGCTGCTGCATCCTGATATAAAATTAGTGACCATACAAGGCAATGCAGGCACAGGCAAAACCTTGCTGGCGCTCGCAGGAGCTTTAGAACAGCGCAAATACTTTCGACAGATCTATGTGACCAGGCCAATTGTTCCGCTTAGCAACAAGGATATCGGTTTTTTGCCGGGTGATATTAAATCGAAGATCGACCCCTACATGGCACCGATATGGGATAACCTGAAGTTTATAAAAGATCAGTTTGGCGATGACGAAAAAATGCAGGCCAAAATTGATGAGTTGGTCGTTAATGATAAAATATCTATAGCCCCATTGGCTTTTATCCGCGGCCGCACTTTAAGCAAGATATTTTTCATTGTTGATGAAGCACAAAACCTTACCCCGCACGAAGTAAAAACCATTATATCCCGCGCGGGCGAAAACAGCAAATTTGTTTTTACCGGGGATATCTATCAAATAGATACGCCATATCTGGATGCTGAAAGTAATGGACTTTCATACCTTATCGACAAAGCCAAAGGACATCCGCTTTACGCACATATCACACTGCAAAAAGGGGAGCGGAGCGAGTTGGCGAATTTGGCGACAGAATTACTATGATAATGTAGTTGGTGTTTGAATTGACTTTTCACGTAATTTATTTTGCTGATGCAAGAGAAAAATTAAAACAAGTGAGAAGATCATAAGTAGCCATTTTATAATTGTGACATCATTTTTCATTTCCTTCGCCGTTTTGTATGTTGCCTCAAGCCCGTCATTCTTTTGTTTAGCTGTAAATTGATGGTCGACTCGGATGCTTGTTTCAACCATACTTTGATCCTCATATTGTGATTTAACATTCACCCACTCAAAAAGAAGAATCAATAGAATAGGAATTATTATCAATATAGATATTTTAAAAAATCTGGAGCTATACATATTGTTTAGGTTATTACTTTGCTTAACTAAAATTGAACGGATAAATTTAAGGATTTTGGTTCAATTATATTCTCCGTCACTTTAGCAATATCCGTACTTATCTTATTAATAAACTCCAGTTGCTCTTTCAATAATACACTATCGGGTGTCGGCGTCGCAACGGGTGCAACTTCATTTGCAGTTGAATTTTTTCCAGTATTAAACTCAATCACTTCACCGTTCATTTTTTTATTGCTGTCGTTTAATACAGCCACGCTTCGTTTCAGTAACTTAAGATTCTCGGGAGATGTATTATGTACCGATCTCGTCGTGATCGCCGAAGCAATTGTTGCCAAATAAGAAGTTAAAATATGGTTCAGTACCACAAACTTGTGGACTTCTTTTATTTTCTTTTGCTTGCTTTTTGGCTCAGAAGTCATGCGCTCAAACGCGGCCGATAGGTTGGCAGATTTTACAAAAACATCTTTGCGGGCTAACTTGTAATCAATGGTGCCAACCTCTTTACCAATCATACCTTCGGCTATCGTTACCAGATAATTGACATTTGCCGTTATTACATCCGCCAGGCTTTCCTGGATCTGTTCAAATTCCCAGCTCGGGAATATCAGGTAACTGGCAATAAATGCAATAGTTGAACCTATAATAGTATCTACGATCCGTTCTTCAACAACAAAACCTACACCCAAAAATTTAAACAGGATCAGCACATAAGGGGTCATGAAAATTACGGCTACCACATAATTAAGCCTTAGAAAGCTATAAGTACCCAGCATCAATGCAACCAGCAGGATAAACTGAACATCCTTGTCGGGTATGAATTTTAAGATAACTATGCCAATAATACCGCCGCATATCGTGCCGATAAGCCGCTGGTAATTACGTTGTTTTGACAGGCTGAAGCCCGGTTTTAATATAACTATGATGGTTAACAATACCCAATAACTATGATGCCCTATCGCGAAATTTTTAGCGATAATGAACCCAATTAAACAAACTAATGATACCCGTAATGCATGTTTAAAAGCTGCAGAACTGAATGAAAAATTGTCAAAAAAAATGTGGAAGGCGTAATCCTGGTGGCTCACAAATTTTGAATATTCGTCACTGTCAGTTGTGGTTTCAAGCAATTGCTTTGATGAGCGGGAATTGTAATAATTATGAATTCCTTTTATTCGGTTATTCAGATCGCGCAGATTTATCAGTATCTTTTTAAGTACCAGGTTACTTGTTCCCTTATCATGTTCACGTAAGCTATCAATTCGTGATTTCAGTTGCTCCAGCGATGTATCAAAATCGGGCTTAAACTTATTGCGGGTGTTCGATAGTACCATAAAAGCTATATTATCCACCTCATCAGCCATATCCTGCAGTAAATCAGCAATTTCATTCAATATTCCGCTATCCTTAAATTTCTCTCTGATGTATCCGTAATCATAATGCGTTGCCATTATCTGCTCAAACATATCGACCAGGTCAACAAAGATCAATACAAGTATCCGGCTTGCATTAGTCGACTCCTTCACCATTAGCCTGCTTTTAAAAAGCATCTCCCTTACTGCGTCCTGGTGCTGGCTCACTTTTATTTGCTGCGAAACCAGTTTGCGATAATTTTCATCAATGTCCTTTTCAGGCAAATAAAAATCAGCTTTGATCCTCAAAAAAGTTGCTATGTCGCTGATGTTTTCGCCTAATGTTTGCTGGGCGGCGCGGTAAGGCCTTATGCCAAAAAATACAAGACTGAACAGCATATACCACAGTCCACCGCCTAAAATGGTGGCGCTTAACTCCAGCACATGACCCGGCTTTGCCTCTTTGTCCATCATAAAGATCATCACCATTAAAGCCGAGGTACCCACAGACGCGGCCCTGTTACCATAAACGGTGAACATGGAAAAGAGAAACGAAAAGAAAGTGATCTCAAGACCGAGCGTGAAAATATTAAGCCTTGCAAAGCCGGTAGTTATAGCAACAATCAGCAGAAACAGGTTACCAATGGCCATAGCGTTGCGTTTGTGCAATACTGGGCCGGGGGTGTCTATAGTGCAGATACACAGCGCACCTAATGACATAGTAAGCCCTAAATCAAAATGATTAAATTGTAGTAATAGAAGAGACGGAAACAATATCCCGAACGACATTCGTAAACCATCAGAAAAATACTGGCTGTAAAAAAAGCTTTTTATCTCCCTGGTATTAATTTTCATCGGGATAATGTAAGTTGTTTTTTAAAGTATAGCTATAGGGCCTTGTTTTCATAAACGTTTTTTAAACATCGAAAATCCGCTTCAAATTTACAAAAATTAAATATTAAGCCTATTTTTTAATAAATATTACATTAATAGCATAAATGTGTTATTAATTACTCATTTTTTTATAAATTTAGACTTTGAAATTTGAAAACTCATCCATTAATGATGTTTTTCGGATAAATTAATACCAATTACTATACAAACCATTACAAGTAAACATTTTTATCTCCAATTTAACCCTGATATGCCCTCAACGTTAAAACTTGGTCAAAGAGAAACAGCTTTCAATAATGAAGTTGTAACCCGCTTCGAGTTGTACAACAGTTTATTTCAAACCCTTCCGTTTTACCAGGTTAAAGATACCGGCATTTTATTGCCATTTTTTAGTTCGCATTGTGAAAAGGAGGCTACTAAGCATGTTTCGCCAACAGCCATTATCGAGTCGTTTTTTAAGAAATATGTGCCTGATATTGATCATCGTGAACAGATCAATCGCATGTTTCGCTTTATTCAATATATTGAAAGGCAGGTGGTATTATTTGACGCTATTGAAGATTCTTCATTCAATAAAATTGGGCGTGCGGACGATAGCGGAACCTTGCAAAGCTTATTGCAGCAGGCCTCACAAAGTGAGCATTCTCGTAGCCGCATCAGTAAAAAGTTAAATGATTTCTCTCTGAGGCTGGTGCTCACGGCGCACCCTACGCAATTTTATCCAGGTACCATATTGGGTATAATGACTGATCTGATAGAAGCATTAAAGACCAATGACATAAATTCCATTGACGTTTTATTACAGCAACTGGGAAAAACTCCGTTCTTTAATAAAACTTCACCCACGCCGGTGGACGAAGCTATTAGCCTGGCATGGTTTCTTGAAAATATATTTTATCATGCTATATCAGGAATTCAGGCAAAACTGGAAGAGGAATTTGATATAGATAATGCCAGACGTAGCCAGATGCTTGAATTAGGTTTCTGGCCGGGAGGCGACCGGGACGGCAATCCCAACGTGACTACGGAAACTACAAAGGCGGTTGCAAGTTTTCTTCGGCAAAGAGTGTTCCGGTGCTATTACCGGGATTTCAGGAACCTAAAAAGACGCATAACTTTCAGGGGGGTTGAAGAGTCGATGGCCAAGCTTGAAAAGCTGATCTATCAGAATGCTAATATTCAGATACAAAACCCGCAGGACCTGCAGACTGAATTGCTTGAACTTCTGCAGTCCATAAAGGAAACGCTTATTAATAACCATGACAGCCTTTTTGTAAATATTGTTGAAGATCTGATAAAAAAAGTAAGCTTATTTGGCTGTTATTTTGCCACGCTTGACATAAGGCAAGATAGCCGTGTATTGCGAAAAGTGTTTAAATATTGTACACAGCAGAGTGGAGTTGAAACCGGCATTCCACAGGGGTATGAGGATCTTACTGAAGACGAGAAGTTAAAAGAATTGAAATTCAACGAAGCTGAAATTCAATGCCCTGATGATGAGGACAAGTTGACCTGCGATACTTTGAATACCATCAGGCTGGTGAAGAAAATTCAGCTTGCTAACGGCGAAAAAGGATGTCAGCGGTTTATTATCAGCAATTGCCAGCAGGCTTCAGATATCTTGCAATTGATAGATCTATTTTTATGGAGCGGGTGGAAAAAAGACAGCCTCAGCGTTGATTTTATGCCTTTGTTTGAAACCGTAAATGATCTGAAAAGCGCTGCCCATGTAATGGAACAGCTATACACTCATCCGTTTTATAAAGAGCACCTGCTAAAGAGGGGTAACCTCCAATCTATTATGCTTGGTTTCTCGGATAGTACTAAAGATGGCGGTTATTTGATGGCCAATTGGTCTATCTACCAGGCAAAGGTTGAACTTACGGCTATGGCCCGTAAATACGGAGTTGACCTTGCGTTTTTTGACGGACGCGGCGGCCCGCCGGCGCGTGGCGGCGGTAAAACTCACCGGTTTTACGCTTCAATGGGTGAGGAGATCGCTAACGAGCACATCCAGTTAACTATACAGGGACAAACAGTAAGTTCACAATACGGCTCGGTAGAGACAGCCCGTTTCAACATGGAGCAGCTGATCAATGCGGGTATTATCTCGGCATTGCATCCAAACCATAACGATCTGTTGGACACTCGTCACAAAGAACTGATTTCATCTATGGCTGATGAAAGCTATAAATTGTTTTTAGCATTGCGCCAGCATCCCTTGTTTGTGGAGTATCTTGAGAAATTCAGCCCGCTGAAGTTGCTCTCGCATATTAATATCAGCAGCCGTCCCACTAAACGGAATTCGGATGCACAATTGAAGCTGGAAGATCTGCGTGCAATTAGTTTTGTAACTTCATGGAGCCAGCTAAAGCAAAGTATCCCCGGTTTTTATGGAGTAGGCACAGCGCTGAACAAGATGAAAGAGGATGGTAGCTGGCACGAAATAGCTGAGCTGTATAAATCATCGGGTTTCTTTAAAACGATGGTTGATAATTGCGTTATGTCGATGACTAAGTCCGATTTCAGGGTTACCGCTTATCTCGAAAAAGATAAAAAATTCGGGCAGTTCTGGAAAATGCTAAAGGATGAATTTGAGCTCACAAAAACATTGCTGCTTGAACTAACTGGAACAACCATGCTAATGGGGGAATATCCTGTTGAGCGCCGTTCTATAGCCATCCGCGAGAAAATTGTATTGCCGTTGGTTATTATACAGCATTACGCGCTGCAATGCCTCAATAATTGCAACGACGAAGAGCTGATCAAGATTTATAATAAGTTGGTGATTCGCACTGTTTACGGTATTGTTAACGCTGGTAGGAACTTGGCGTAAGGAAGTCCTAAAATCCGAAAAACACGGACTGGGATTTTTAGATAAGAGATCGGGAACGTCTGATCTCTTGTCTATTTTTCGCCGCGAATGGTGTAGCAGCTTTTATTCGTTTGATCGAAAGTCGAAAAAAATCTTTCGGACTTTCGGACTTTCGGACTTTCCCGACTTTCGGACTTATATTACCATATTTGTAAACCAATACAAAGGTGATAAACGCCAATAAACTTTTTTCAAAATGAAAAATTTAATTTGCCTGTTTTTTTTGGCAATTACAATGCTCTCATTGCAATCATGCGATGATAAGCAAGCCGAAAATTACGATACTGATGTGCGAAATGGCGATGCCGTATCCTTTATCGATGATGCTACCAACGGAGGCCTTGACGTAATAAAAGCGTCAGGCCTGGCTATTACCAATTCAAATAATCAAAGGGTTATTGGTTTTGCAATAATGGTGATTGACGATCGTACCAAGGCCGGGGACCAATTGAAGCATATCGCAGCAGGCAAGGGCATAATCCAAAAGGATACCGTGAACCACCCTCACCAGCAGGTAATCAATGACCTTTCCAAAAAGTCAGGGAGTGCTTTTGATAAAGCTTATATTCAGATGATGGTAACAGACTATGAACAGGACGTAAAACTATTTGCAGGTGCGGCCCGGAAGGAAGATGCGGAGATATCAAGCTTTGCGGCCAAGAAGCTAACCACCATACAAATGCATTTGGATTCGGCATATGCCATTTTACGTTCCTTAAAATAGTTTTGGTAAAACCTAAAATAATTTCGGTGGCAAACGATAACGGCCGGTAGGGCAATACATGTAATGTCGTCCTTATGATAAATCGGCCGTCTGGGCCACTTAAGATCAACCTCCCTGTATCCGGCGCAACCGAGTGAGTTGACCAGCGTAGCGTCGTATGCAAAGTAAATTGTTCCCGTTCAGTTTTGGGAAGTTACTTAGAAAGTAACCCTTATCAAATTTTGATAATTTGTTTTGCGCTTATGACAATTTATATTCAGACCTGTATATTTGACCCTGGAATATATTTAATGAAGAAAAACTTTTTTATCGCCTTTGAGGGCATCGACGGAAGCGGCAAGAGCACCCAGGTGAAAATATTGAAAGAAAAACTTGAAGCCGCCGGCCAGAAAGTTTATACAACCTGTGAACCTACAGATAGCCCTATTGGCAAGATCATAAGGGATATATTTACCCACAAGATGGAAGCAGACCATAAAACGATCGCAGGTCTTTTTATAGCCGACAGGTTGGACCATCTGCTCAATAAAACGAATGGCATTCTTAAAAAACTGGAAGAAGGCTATACCGTGATAACGGACAGGTACTATTTCTCATCTTACGCTTACCAAAGCCCTCATATGGATCTGGACTGGGTGGTTAATGCAAACTCATTAAGCGCCAATTTGCGAAGACCTGATTTGAATATTTATATTGATATTTCCCCGGAATTAAGCATCGAGCGACTAAATAGGGGAAGGACTTCTATTGAACTTTACGAGACACTTGAAAATCTCCAAAACGTAAGGAATAAATACTTCGAGGTGATAGAATTGTTAAAAACGGAAGAAAACGTCTTAATAACAGACGGAAATCGTTCTCCCGAGACTATTGCAAATGAAATATGGGAAAAAATCGCAGATCAATTTACAGCAATTGAAGCCAGATAAAATTACTTTTTAAGATTGGGGAAATTCCTGCGGCCATTATTTACAGCTTGTACTTTTACAGGGACATATTGTTGTTTTTTGGGGATAAACAAATTTTTTAAGTCAGCTATAATTCCCTTAAGTAAGTTCCGCTCCATAACAGTAGAATTTAAAACTTGAACAGATAAATATTGGTTTACAATTATTTTCTTTCTCAAAAATTAGAAAAAAATAATGTAATTCCAAATATTCTTAATTTTTATTTCCGAAAATCACACTTCTGTTACGAAATATTAAAATTTTTATGAATAAAATAGGTTTTTCTATTAAAATTTAAATTCTTTCTAAATTTTTCTAAAACTGGCCAGTTTAGTCAAATAAATTTTATCTAAAATTACTTATTCCCCTTATTTACAGCTACTCTGTAGCTAAAAAAACACAATTAAAACAATTTTTCAACTTAATGCTTCAACGCAATCTAAAACAATTTCAACTGTTGCTGTATTGGAGGTTTTGATTTCCCAAAGACTGTGCGCCCACCGTATTTCCAGGAGTTATCATGTTCCTGCTGAATAACTTTATCAAAATTTGCGTTAGGCGTGAAATTTTCTTCTGCACGCTGTACCACTTGCGTGAGCCGTTTAATTGCCTCACTCTTTTCGGATAAACCTAACTTCGCTTTGTGAATAGCGGTTTGCAACACGCCTATTGTTTCGTCATAAACTTTTGTGGGTACAGGGAAAGGGTGGCCATCCTTTCCGCCGTGCGCGAATGAAAACCTTGCGGGATCATTAAACCGTGATGGTGTGCCGTGGATCACCTCACTAACTAAGGCCAAAGATTGCAACGTTCGCGGGCCCAACCCTTGCAATAATAATAGACCCTCAAAATCTTTGGGCTGTTTTTCGTGGGCAAGCCATAAAACAGCGCCAAGGCGTTTCAGGTCAACATCTTTTGCTTTTACTTCATGATGGGATGGCATAACTAATTTATTGATCTCTTTGAGCATACGTTCCGGGTTTTCGCCTGCAATTTGCATTACTCCTTGTCGTGAGCCTTCAGCTTTTTTATCCGCCATATTTAAAATTAACCCTGCATTCTGACCATAAATAAACGTGTGCGGATCATCTACGAACGAGTTAAGTTGTTCTGAATGCCAGTGATACCGCCGTGCGGTGCTTGTAGCATCGCTCATACCTTGCTGTATCACAGCCCATTTGCCACTGCTGCTCAAAATAAAATTATGAGTATATAATTGAAAGCCATCCTGAATGGCAGTATTATCAACCTTCGCGCTTAACTTACTGCACCGCACCAGGTGGTTGCCATCCAGTCCGGTAGTTTCACTGACCCTTAACAGTTCATCCGGGGTCTGTTTGGAGTATTTCCCCTTGCCGCCGCAAATATAAATCCCCAGCTCTTTACTATGCGGGTTTACAGCCCGTTTCAACGCACCCATCACAGAGGTGGTGATGCCAGACGAGTGCCAGTCCATGCCCATAACCGCACCCAGGCTTTGAAACCAAAAAGGATCACTTAGTCTACGCAAAACCTCATCCTTGCCGTAATCCAACACAATATTCTCAACCACTGCCAGTCCGAGCTTTGCCATTCGTTCGGCCAACCAGGTGGGAACGTAACCATAATGCAAAGGCAGATCAGCGCTTCCGGATCGTCTCATGCTAACAAAGTTAGTAAAATAATATCTGAATCGGAATTTTTAGGAACAATTCAATCGCGAGCCTGTTCCCACAATTTACGCCACTCGTGTAATGCTAAAACAGGCCTGTAAACGGAGTTTTTCGACCAGATAACTGCTAACTTCAGAACATTTATTAATTGTAAAAATTCAGGTACAAGCGATCTTTTAGCATAAAACATTTACATTAGCGAAACCAATATAAATAACCTTTTGATGAAAAATCTTTTTTTATCCGCGTCTTTATTGATCCTTGGTTTTAGTGTTTTTAGCCAGTCGACGCCAAAGCCATATGGGCCTTTGCCAAGCGAGCGGCAACTTAAGTGGCAGGAAACGGAAATGTATTGCATTATTCATTTTGGCCCCGATACTTACACCGATAAAGAATGGGGATACGGCGATGAGGACCCGCAAATATTTAATCCTACTCAATTTAGTGCAATGCAAATTGTTGGTGCAGCAAAGGCAGGTGGCTTTAAGGGCATTGTAGTTGTTGCCAAGCACCATGATGGCTTTTGTTTATGGCCGACAAAAACCACGGAGCATAACATCTCAAAAAGCCTTTATAAAAACGGTAAAGGCGACATTTTACAGGAATACCGGGATGCCTGCAATAAACTCGGTATGAAAATGGGCGTTTACTGTTCGCCCTGGGATAGGAATAGCGCGCTTTACGGTAAGCCTGCCTACGTTACTGATGTTTACCGCAAGCAACTGGAAGAACTATACACGCATTACGGCCCCATATTTATATCCTGGTTCGACGGAGCAAACGGCGGCGACGGATATTATGGCGGCGCAAGGGAAGTTCGTAAAATTGACCGCTCCACCTATTATGGCTGGGATACCACCTGGGCCATTCCGCGTAAAATGGCGCAGGGAGCAGTTTTGTTTGGCGATGTTGGCCCTGATGTGCGTTGGGTGGGTAATGAAAAAGGCCACGCCGGAACCACATGCTGGGCAACCTATACGCCCCATGCACCAGATGAAGGCAAAACTCCCGGCAATGGCTACACTAAAGATTATGAAGGCACAGAAGGCCACCGAGACGGAAAGTACTGGATGCCTGCCGAATGTGATGTTTCTCTTAGGCCGGGATGGTTCTATCATAAAACGCAGGACGAAAAAGTGAAATCGCCGGATACATTGCTTAGCCTATATTACCAAAGCGTAGGGCATGGCGCATGCCTCGACTTAGGTCTATCACCCGACAGAAGGGGATTATTGTTTGACAACGATGTAAATTCTTTGAAGCAATTTGGCGAGGTGTTAAAACAAACCTTTGCCGTCAACCTGGCAAAGGGCGCTGCGTTAAAAGCCAGCAACGTACGGGGAGGTAATAAAGCCAAATTCGGCCCGCAAAATTTGCTTGATAACGACCGGTACAGCTATTGGGCCACTGATGATAAAATAACAAACCCGGAACTCATCATTGATCTTACCCAGACCAAAACATTTAACGTGATCAGGCTCCGTGAAAATATTAAATTAGGTCAGCGTATTGAGGAAGTTGCCGTTGACGTATTTAAAGATGGGAAATGGGAACAAGTTGCTACCGCTACAAGTATTGGAGGTAACAGGCTGATCCGTTTGCCGCAGCCGGTAAGTGCAAGCAAAGTAAGATTGCGCGTTACAAAATCTCCCGTTTGCATTGCATTGAGCGATTTTGGGTTGTATATGGAACCAGGGAAGGGTTGATGGATGCACCAAGACAAACTTTTTTGAGAAAAAATTAAATTCATATCATGAAAAATAAACTTTCCATCTGTTTTCTTTTATTGATTGCCTGCACAGCTGCATTTGCGCAAGATGCCCCTTATGATACGTTAAACAAACCGCAACTTATCTCGAAGCAATTTAGTTTTACTGAGGGGGCTTCGGTCGATAAAAAAGGCAATGTGTTTTTTACCGATCAGAACAACAATAAGATCTGGGAATATAGCGTGGATGGAAAGTTATCATTGTTTTTGGATAGCGCGGGCCGTTCAAACGGGATGTATTTTGATAAAAAAGGGAACCTGGTCGCCTGCGCTGATGAGCACGATCAATTATGGTCGATAAGCCCTAAAGGAAAAGTTAAAGTGCTGCTTAAAGATTACAAGGGGCAACTGATGAATGGGCCAAATGATATCTGGATAGATGACAAAGGCGGGATTTATATGACTGACCCCTACTATCAGCGGCCTTGGTGGAGCCGTACAAAACCTGATCTCGACGGACAAAAAGTGTATTATCTGCCGAAAGGCAAAGACCAGCCTTTTATTGTGGATGCTGACCTTAAACAGCCAAACGGCATAGTGGGAACCCCGGATGGCAAATACCTTTATGTGGCCGATATCCGTGATAACAAAACTTATAAATATACTATAAATAAAGACGCCACCTTAAGCGATCGCAAGCTATTTGTTGCGCAGGGTTCGGACGGGATGACGCTTGACGAAAAGGGCAACGTTTACCTCACAGGGAAAGGCGTAACCATTTATGATCCACAGGGTAACAAGATAGGCCATATTGCAATTAACGAACCATGGACTGCCAATTTATGTTTTGCCGGAGCAAATAAGGACATGCTATTTATAACAGCCTCAACAGCCATCTACATAGTTAAGATGAATGTGAAAGGAGTGGAGTAGGAATTTGGGTTTAAGTTGATTAGGTTGAATGAGTTGATTAAGTTTTCGTAATAACCTAATCAACCACTCACCTAATCAACCCAATCAACTGCACTTATCCTGTCGTCTTCCTGTAATTCAGGATCGCCCAGGTGTTTAGTGCCATCCCGATAATGAACATAGCGATCAGGTGATAACTTACATCACTAAAGCCGCTGCCTTTTAGAACAACCATGCGCATTATTTTTATAAAATGACTTGGTGGGAAGGTCTCAACAATAGTTTGCGCCCATTTTGGCATGCTGTCAACTGAGTTGAATACCCCGCTCAGCATATTGAAAATATTGATGAAAAAGAAAGAAAGCGACATGGCCTGCTGCTGGGTTGAAGAGTAGGTGGAGATCAGCAATCCCATTCCCAGCATTGCAAAAAGGTAGACCACAAGTGACCCATACAACGTTATCATGTTACCAACAGGAACAATACCATAAAAAAGCCACGAAATGAATAAACCGATAGTGAAAAGAAAAATGGCAAGCACCATAAAAGGTATAAGTTTGCCAAGAATGAAGATATGCTTCTTAATAGGAGTTACATTGATCTGCTCAATGGTACCATTTTCCTTTTCCTGAACAATATTAAAGGCAGATTGCATAGCTGCCATAGCCGTAACTAGTGTAACCAGGATAGCCGGAACTATATACAAATTATAGTTCATGAAGGGATTATACCAGTTGGCAGACGATACAGTAACTTGCGGCGCCTCGGCGGTAGCCGGATTTGCAGGCCAGTTTGTCCGTATATCCGAGTTAAAGTCGCTGATGATACTGCTCAGGTACGCGCCGCCGAGATTGGCCTTTGTTCCCTCTATTGCGTTAATAGCTATAAAAACTTTTGCTGCGTTTTCCCTTACCAGGTCCTTCTCAAAATTCATTGGGATTTGCAGCGTAAGGTCAGCTTTATCCTGTTCAACAAGGGTAAGACTTTCATTATATGACGCGGTATAGCCCGTGAGTTTAAAATAACCCGAAGCTGTGATCTTATTGATCAGTTTTTGCGAAAAAGTAGAATGGTCATTATCAACCACAGCTATCGAAATATTTTTAACGGTATAATTAGCTGCAAGAGGCAACAATATCAATTGTATAACAGGGGCAATGAGCAATAACGGGATCATTTGCTTGCTGCGTGATATTTGCCTGAATTCCTTTTCCAACAGGAATAATAATGTCTTCATTGTAACCTTATTTTAAACCGTTTAAGACTTATAGCAAACAGCATCGTGCACATCCCTAAAAGCACCAGCGTTTCTTTCCATACCGAACCAATACCCAGCCCTTTCAACATCACTTTTTTTACGATAATAAAATACCACCTCGAAGGAACAAGATTGGCCAGCCACTGCATAACAATAGGCATGTTTTCAATAGGGAACAAAAAGCCGGTAAGCAACATAGTGGGCAGCATCATTCCCATCAACGAGGCCATCATCGCAGCCTGTTGCGTTTGGGCGTTTATGGACAATAAAAGCCCGATTGACAAAGAAGTTAAAATGAATAGGATGCTGCAAAAAGTAAGCAATAAAACGCTTCCCTTTACCTGCAGATCGAGGAACAAGGCACTAAGAATAAGTATGATAAAAAGATTTAAAACCGATATCAGCAGGTTAGGGGTAAGCTTTGCAATAATTATATATATCGGTTTAAAAGGCGAAACCAATAGTATTTCCATAGTACCCAATTCCTTTTCCTTTACGATAGCCACTGAGGTCATCATGGTGCATACCAGCATCAGTACAAGCGCCATAACACCCGGCACAAAGTTCGGCGCGCCCCTCAACTCCGGGTTATAGAGCATTTGCACCTCGGGAATGATCTGCAAAGGCTGACCAGTCGCTATGCCCGATTTTGTATTGTAATCGTTAATTATCTGCGTGATATAGTTGGTAATGGTAGTTGCCAGGTTAGGGTCAGAAGCATCGGCTATTACCTGGATGGTCGCCTTATTGGTATGCTGCAGGTCGTTGGCAAAATTGGCTGGAAAAATTACCGCCATTTTAATAGTCCCTTTTTTAAATGCTGTTTGCAGTTCGTTTGCACTTTGCAGGGTTTGCTGGATATCAAAATACTTGCTTGCTGATATTTTACTGATGATCTGTGTGGTGACAACGTCCTTGGAGTAATCCGCCACCACTATTCTTGAATCCTTCACCTCGCTTGATAAGGCAAAACCGAATAATACGATCTGGGCAATAGGCAGACCAAAAAGCATCAACAGCGTTTGCTTGTCGCGGAAAACCTGCAAGAACTCTTTTTTAATGAAAACAAATAGCTCTTTCATAACTTAATCTGCTTTACGTTTCGCTTTGCGGGCCAGTTCATAAAAAACATCTTCCATGTTAGCGGCTGCATATTTATTTTTCAGGTTAGTTGGGCTATCAAGTGCCGCAATTACCCCGTCAACCATAATAGATACCCGGTTGCAATATTCTGCCTCGTCCATGTAATGTGTGGTTACAAAGATGGTTACACCTTTATGCGCGGCATGATAAATCAGGTCCCAAAATTGTCTCCGGGTAACGGGGTCAACTCCTCCGGTAGGCTCGTCGAGGAAAACAATATCAGGACTATGCGCGATAGAAACTGAAAAGGCCAGTTTCTGCTTCCAGCCCAACGGCAGCTCCCTTACCAGTGTTTTTGCCTCTTTTTGTAATTGCAGTTCGTCAAGTAGTTCAATTGTCTTTTTCCTGATCTGTTCGTTGTTCAATCCATAGATGCCGGCGTAAAAGCGGATATTTTCTGAAACTGTGAGGTCGTCATATAAAGAGAATTTCTGGCTCATATAGCCGATCTTCTTTTTTATTTTTTCGGTCTGCTTATACACGTCAAAGCCTGCAATCGTGGCTTTTCCGGAAGAAGGCGTTAGCAATCCGCACAGCATTCTCATAGCGGTGGTTTTGCCGGCGCCGTTAGCACCTAAAAAACCAAAGATCTCGCCTTTTTCTACTTCAAAAGTTAGTTCGTTCGCAGCTATGAAATGGCCGAATCGTTTGGTGAGTTTGTCTGTTATAATTACCGGCTGCATCGTTATTCCTTTAAAAGGTGTATAAAACAATCTTCAACACCAGGGGTAATCATTTCCATGCTGGCATCCATATTGCCCTTTGAATGCAGGTAGGGGATAAGACCATTTTCTGATGAATTATTAAATGTGGCATGCAGCGAGTCTCCAAAGGCAAAACAACTGGCTATACCTGGATAATCTCTTGTGTCCTGCAGTAATTTGAATAAGCCAGTCGACTTTGCTGATGTAATGCCATACAATTTTTCGGGAAATGAGGCTACAATATTTTCCGGCGTGTCTACCGAAAGTATCTCACCCTTTTGTATAAGCGCTATACGATCGCAGAGTTTCGCCTCGTCCATATAAGCTGTTGATACCAGTATTGTTATGCCCTGTTCTTTTAGTTTCTTTAGCATTTCCCAAAATTCCCTTCTCGATACTACATCTACACCTGTCGTTGGTTCATCAAGAAACAAAACTTCGGGCCGGTGGATCAAGGCGCAGCACAAACCAAGTTTTTGTTTCATACCGCCCGACAATTGTCCCGCTCGGCGATCTTTAAAAGGTTCAATCTGTTGATAAATGTCTTTTATCAGATCGTAGTTTTTCTCAAGCGTAGTTCCGAATATGGAAGCGAAAAAATCGAGGTTTTCTTTTATCGTCAAATCCTGGTAGAGGCTGAATTTGCCCGGCATATACCCCACGCAATTCCTTATTTTTTTATAATCAGTTACAACATCAAAACTATTAACTGAGGCTTCGCCTTTATCAGCCAGTAGTAGCGTGGTCAATATCCTGAAAAGTGAGGTTTTGCCGGCTCCGTCAGGGCCGATCAGTCCAAACAGTTCACTCTTCTTTACCGAAAAAGAAATATTTTTCAGCGCCAATACCGAACCCTTATTATAGGTCTTGCTGATGTTTTTTAACGTGATCATTCTTAAAACTTCACTTCGCCGTACATGCCTAATTTCAGATACCCATCGTTTTTTACCCTGATCTTTACCGCGTATACAAGGTTTGCGCGTTCGTCTTTTGTTTGTATGGTTTTAGGCGTAAACTCCGATTTATCCGAGATCCATGACACCTGCCCGCCATATTCTTTATAGTTTTTCGCGCCGTCATCCGTATAGACTTTTACGGTCTGGCCCAATTTCACACCTGTTAACTGCGAACCAGTGATGTAAGCCCTTAGCGTAAGCGTATCAAGGTTTGCTATTTTATATAAAGCTTTGCCCATGGTAGTCATTTCGCCTTCAAGCGCATATTTGGTAAGTACTGTGCCTTTTATAGGATTAACAATTTTGCCCTTGTTGATCTGATCCTGGATTTGCGCCACTGATTTTTCCAATGGGTCTTGCTCGCTGTATACCGTCCTGTTTTGAGTAGCGATATTGCTTTGATAAAGCGATACTTGCTGTTGCGAAACCGAGATCTGCTTCCTCAACTGATCTATCGATGCATTAATATCATCAAGCTGTTTTTGGGTGGCGGCGTCTGCTTTAAGCAGGTTCTCAGTCCGTGTTTTTTCCCGCAATTGCTGCGCCAATTGCGATTGCAGTACAGCTACTTGCTTTTTTGCCAGCTCAACCTGCGGTTCCGGGTCGGTGGTCTTATTTTTTAGCGATTGTATGGTAGCTTGTATCTGTTGTTTTTGCAACACGGTATTTGACATATCGATGTCTCCAATAATAGCTCCTCTGCGAATTGTATCTCCTTCTTTTACCGGGAAAGAAAGGATCTTTCCACTCTGCTCAGCGGATACTATCACTTCGTCGGATTCAAATACGCCAGAAGCATCAGTTTTAATTTTATTTGAATTGCAGGCGGAGGTAAGGACTGCAAGGGCAAGAAATATGGCTGGTAAACGTTTCATTTTCATTTTGTTGATAGGAGTTAATTGCCAGAGGTTGTTTTATAGTTGTATTGCGACATTAAAAGTTGCACTTCATGCAGTACAAGGGCCTGTCTTGCCTGCGCTTCAGCATTAATGTCCAGTAGATAATCATTGGCGGTTATTACACCATTTTGTAGTTGTACTGTGGAAGCTTGTTTAACCGATCTTCGCAAATTGATAATTTCGTTGTCTGATTGCATCAGTTGCTGGTAGCGTACAATATCTGCGTTCTGTTGCCGCATAGTGAGCGAAGTGTTAAACAAAAACGTGTTTCGTTGCGCCAGCACCATATCCTGGTTGTTTTTATTGATCAGTTTGTCCTTTTTGTAAGTATAAAAACCACCAAAATTCCAACTGAGCCGGAGCCCTGTGATATAAAAGCCAGATAACTCAGGTGCCAAAAAGTTTACAGGCGAAGGTGAGCCAATGCCGGTCTGAAAAAAAGCATTCAATTGCGGGTAATTGCTGATACGGGTAAGCCGCTGTTGTTCGGTATACGATCTTATTTGCAGGTCATAAGCCTTTAATTCCGGGCGGTTGATCGAATCACCCGCTAAAACAGGTTGTCCGGGCTTCTGCAAAACTACGTTTTCGTCGATCTGTTGGTTGATGAAAAGGCTGAGGATATCGGTATACGCTTTTCGTGAGGCTCTTAGATCAATAGAATGCTGATCGGTTGTCAGTAACTCTGCTTTAAGTTTATTAAGACTACTATTGAAATCAGTGCCATTATTAATGCCGGCCTGTACTTTATTAATCCCGGTTTGAATATCCTGTTTTGAGAGATCATTCTGCACTAGCTGTTCATCAATAAGTATTATACCAAAGAATATTTGATTGACACGGCCTCTCAGATTAAATAACTCCGCTTCCAGGTTTTGCTGTTGAAAGTCAGCGTCGATGCCACTGATCTCTCTTTTTTGCTTGTTGATGCCAAAATCGGTTAGCGTTTGCGAGATTTCGCCATGCAGGTTATATTGATCTTTTGGAATTACGGGCGTAGTAAATGGCGGGACACCTATGTGGGTTACATCCGATTGATAGGTTGCCGTTCCATTTACCGAAAACTGCGGAATAATGCCTTTCGCTATATTATCAATGTTGTATTCCTTTGTTTTCGCGATCAAGTCCCTTTGTTTTGATAGCGGATAATTCGCCTTTGACAACTGGTAACATTGCTCCAGTGTGATCGTTTTTTTTTCCTGCGAAAAAGCATGGAAGCCAAATGCAAAACACCATATTATCGTTAGCAATAACCTCGGCTTGGCGTTTATTATATGATTCATTTTATTTTTTATTTATTTCTTAAACTGGGAAGTTTATGATGATTGTGAGTAATAAATGTCAGTTAGCCTGTTAATTGCCATTCACCTTTAACATGCCCCTGATCCATTCCGGAATTAGTTTTTTTCTTTCTATCATTAACTGCTCAAACTCAGTCCTATCTACAATACCCGCTCTCGCCATCAGTAATGAACTGGCAATAAAAGGAAACACGATCATGCTCATCACATTGGCGATAACATGAAGGGGATGTATATTTTTTATTTCACCTTTTTTCATAGCCTCTTTTATATTTATCAGGAAAGTGTTTCTTAATTGTTCTACATTTTTAAAAAGGGGATCTTCAACGTCGCCACCAGGTAGACTTCCTGATTGGATTAGATTCAATACAAAAAAGGGCAGGCCAGGGTTTTCCAGCAGCATGTCGATGTAATTACCCACTATAAAATCTATCTGTTCATCAAATGGCCTGGGATTATTTTTAATATCCTCTATCATTGCGCCCATAAAAAGCCGTACGTTCTCTTGCATTACCAGCTCAAACAATTTCTCCTTGCTGCGGAAATAGTAGTTCAATAAAGCCAGGTTAATACCTGCTTCTTCAGCAATATCCCTTGTGCGGGTTGCAGCAAAGCCCTTCTGAGTAAATAATTTTTTAGCTGCCGCCTTAATTTTCTCCTCTGTAGAAAGGTCTTTAATCGGTTCTTTCTTCTCTTTAGCCAACGGGTTACTTTTTTATTATGTCAAAGGTAAATAGTTTTTCAGTCATTAAACAAAATATTTAATCATTATTTTTAAACAAATGATTAAATATTACAAATAAACTCATTTTAAATTCGATACGCATTAGGCAACCTGTTTTTAACCTATATTTCACATGAAAATGTGGTTCTAATTTTTAGATTTGAATCAAGTGTTTAAACCTGCTTATCGAGACATCGTGATTACAACTAAAAGAGAAAAATTGATCGAAGCTCTTAATAGCGAGCCTAAAGTCTGGGATGTTATTGTGGTCGGTGGGGGTGCCACTGGTTTAGGCACTGCACTTGACGCTGCTTCGCGTGGTTATAAGACCTTGTTGCTTGAACAATCTGATTTTGCCAAAGGGACGTCGAGCCGGAGCACAAAACTAGTGCATGGGGGAGTGCGCTACCTTGCTCAAGGGGATATTGGATTGGTCAGGGAAGCTTTATACGAACGCGGATTGCTCTTAAAAAATGCAGCTCATCTCGTAAAAAATGAATCTTTTATTATTCCAAATTATAACTGGTGGAGCGGCCCGTTTTATACCATTGGGTTAATCCTGTATGATCTATTAGCAGGAAAGTTAAGTTTTGGCCGGTCAAAACATATTTCAAAAAAAGAAACGATAAACCGGCTGCCAGGTATCCGACAAAAAGGTTTGTATGGAGGTGTTGTTTACCATGACGGCCAGTTTGATGATGCGAGGCTTGCTATAAATCTGGCTCAAACTTGTATTGAACAAGGTGCAATAGTGTTGAATTATTTCAAAGTGACAGATTTACTGAAAGAGAACGCTAAAATAATCGGTGTAATTGCGCGGGATATGGAGTCCGGTAAGACCTTTACGATCAAAGGCAAAGCTGTTATTAACGCGACCGGCGTTTTTGTTGATGATCTGCTTCAGAAGGATGAGCCCCATAAACAACCACTGGTGAGGCCGAGTCAGGGAATTCATATTGTGGTTGATAAGCAGTTTATGCCCGGCAAGGATGCGTTAATGATCCCTAAAACGGACGATGGACGGGTGCTTTTTGTTTTACCATGGCACGGTAAGCTTTTAATCGGCACAACCGATACGCCGTTAAATGAGCATAGCCTTGAACCACGTGCGCTGGAAGAAGAAATAAATTTTGTATTGCGAAATGTAGGCATGTATTTGACAAAAGCGCCTGAACGAAAGGATGTTCTCACCGTGTTTGCCGGTTTTAGACCATTGGCCGCTCCACAAGAAGGAAGTGCAAAAACCAAAGAGATTTCCCGGAGGCATAAGTTGATAGTCTCCCCGTCGAGGCTCGTAACTATAACGGGCGGCAAATGGACAACCTACCGCAGAATGGCGCAGGACACGATAGAAAAGGTCGTTGAGATTGCCAAACTAAATCCTCGCAAATGTGTCACCTCAGATTTGCCGATACATGGAAACGATAAAAATGTAGACCGCACGGATCATTTACATATTTATGGATCAAATCGCGACGCATTACTGGCGCTGGTAAAGGAAAATCCGGAATGGGCAGTGAAACTACATCCGGAGCTGGATTATATTAAAGCGGAAGTGGTTTGGGCAGTGCGACACGAAATGGCCCGCACCGTTGAAGATGTGTTGGCCCGGCGGGTCAGAATTCTTTTTCTTGATGCAAAAGCTGCGATTGAAGTTGCACCTGTAGTTGCAAAATTAATGGCTGAATTGTTGTACAAAGACAAAGCCTGGGAAAACCAACAGGTTGCTGATTTTAAAAATATCGCTGAAGGTTATGTGTTAGTTGGTTAATAACAGATGCTGATAGTTCATAGTTAAATTGTATTTTAACGCCACCAAATTATAAACTTTTAGTTCATAGTTGATAGTTCATGGTTCATAGCCTAAGTGCAGTTTCCATGAACCATTAACCATGAACTATAAACCAATGAACCACAAATGGAAGAACAATTCATTTTGGCCTTAGACCAGGGTACAACAAGCTCGCGGGCTATTATTTTTGATCATAAAGGAAGTATTCGATCTGTTGCTCAAAAGGAATTTATCCAAATTTTCCCACAGCCAGGTTGGGTCGAACATGATCCAAATGAGATCTGGTCATCACAAGCCGGCGTCGCCGCAGAGGCCACGGCCAAAATGGGCATCAACGGTAAAAACATTAAGGCAATAGGCATAACTAATCAGCGCGAGACCACCATTGTTTGGAACCGCGAAACAGGCTTGCCAGTTCACAATGCGATCGTATGGCAGGACAGGCGAACTGCAGCTTATTGCGACAATCTTAAAAATGAGGGTTTAACAGAGATGATTCGTTCAAAAACGGGTTTGATCATTGATGCTTACTTTTCGGCCTCAAAAATAAACTGGATCTTGAATAATGTTGAAGGTGCAAAAAAACTGGCTGATGCCGGAAAACTGGCCTTTGGTACCGTGGATAGCTGGCTTGTGTGGAAATTTACCCGTGGCAAAGTTCATGTTACCGATGTTACTAATGCCAGTCGCACCATGTTGTATAATATCATTACCCAAGATTGGGACGAAGAACTCTTGCAGATATTCGACGTTCCGAAGAGTATACTGCCAGAAGTGAAGCAATCCAGCGAAGTATATGGTGAGACAGCAACTACAATTTTCGCTTCCAAAATACCGATCGCCGGTATAGCCGGCGATCAGCAGGCTGCGTTGTTCGGGCAAATGTGCATAGATAAAGGAATGGTTAAAAACACTTACGGTACCGGGTGCTTTATGCTGATGAATATAGGCGATAAGTTTATCGCATCAAAAAATAACTTGCTTACCACAATTGCCTGGAAAATAAACGGTAAAATTCAATACGCCTTTGAAGGCAGTATATTTATAGGCGGTGCGGTGGTTCAGTGGTTGCGCGACGGCTTGGGCATAATAAAAACCTCGGCCGAAGTAGAGCAACTCGCTTTAACCGTTAACGACACAGCCGGTGTATATTTTGTACCCGCATTTGCCGGACTTGGCGCACCATATTGGGATCCCGAAGCAAGAGGAACAATAGTTGGTTTAACGCGTGGCACAAACGCTGGTCATATTGCCAGAGCTACAATTGAAGCTATTGCCTACCAAACAGTGGACGTTCTGCATGCTATGGAAGCCGATGCAGGATTAAAGATCAAAGAATTACGCGTCGACGGTGGGGCAACCGCCAATAACATGCTGATGCAGTTCCAGGCCAATCTGCTTAAATGCAAAGTGATACGACCAACCATTGTAGAAACTACGGCACTTGGTGCTGCTTACCTGGCCGGCCTTGCCGTTGGATATTGGCACAATGTGCAAGAGATACAAAAGCAATGGCAGTCAGAAATGGACTTTATCCCGGAAGGCGATTCTGGTGAATTACAAAAAGCAATGGACGGTTGGAAAAGAGCCGTTTACGCAACACAAGCCTGGGCCGGGAAAGTTAATGGCTCATAGTTGATGGTTCATAGTAACCTAAGATCAACTATTAGCTAACAAAAATTATCGCCTATGAACCATGAACTATTAACCATGAACTAAAAAAATCTCAACCAATATGTCACCATTTATGGCCGAAATGATCGGCACTATGTTACTGATACTTTTAGGCGACGGCGTAGTTGCCAACGTTTTATTAAATGATACCAAAGGCCATAATGGTGGCTGGATAGTGATCACCACAGCCTGGGGTCTTGCCGTTTTTGTCGGCGTTGTAGTTGCAGGCCCTTACAGCGGCGCGCATCTCAACCCTGCTGTTACAATCGGGTTGGCTGTGATCGGCAAATTCGCCTGGACGCAAGTTGTCCCTTACATTGCAGCTCAAATGCTCGGTGCTTTTATTGGCGCTTTCCTGGTTTGGGTAATGTACTACGATCATTTTAAACGTAATAATGACCCCGGAGCCATTTTGGCCGTTTTTTGCACCGGTCCGGCTATTCGTAATTATGTATCCAATATTGCCAGTGAAATCATCGGTGCTTTTGTATTGGTATTCACCGCTTTTTACATAGCTGGCGCTCAAATTGCACCAAGCAAAACGCCCATTGGTCTAGGCTCGGTAGGGGCTATACCGGTGGCTTTATTGGTATGGGTTATTGGTTTGGCGCTCGGCGGTACAACCGGATACGCCATAAATCCCGCCCGTGACCTTGGCCCCCGGATAATTCATTTTATTCTCCCTATTAAAAGTAAAGGCACAAGCGACTGGTCGTACGCATGGATCCCCGTTTTAGGGCCAATTGCAGGAGCTGTTATTGCCGCCCTTTTGTACTTACAACTCAAGTAACAAAAAATGGTGATTAGGCTTAAAAAAATAGTTATGTTAAAATAAAATAATCGTAACTATTTCTAAGTGCGACGAGTCTTATTTCCGGCAAAGGAAAATGTAAATACCGGGTAACGCGTAAAGGATATTTTTTCTAATTTTATAAGGTAAACTATTATAATTCAAAGTTTCTCGTAGTAGTTGTTTATTAATCACTTAGTATCACGTTATGAGAACTTTACCTAATTGATAAGTATTGCATGAAACGAATATTGTTTTTTGTTCCTCTCTTATTTTTGTTTCACTCAGTGTTCTCCCAGGGACATGATTCACTTTTTAATAAGCTTAATACCGAAATTGACAAGAAAAAGGAGTACGATGCTCAAAAGTTAGGCAGAATTGAAAAATTGGAGCAGAAGCTGAATAATGCCGCAAACCCTGACCTTAATTTCAGGTACACTACTTATTTAGGCCTGTATGAAGAATACAGGTCATTTAATTATGATAAAGCTTTTCATTATGCTCAAAAGCTGCAGGAAGCGGGCTATTTGTTAAAAGATCCCGAAAAAATTGCTTACAGCCGGGTCAAGTTTGGTTTTATTTTGCTTTCGTCCGGTATGTTTAAGGAAGCTTTCGACTCCCTGGAGGTTGTAAACGTTAAACTTTTGGACAACAATGCCAGGAAAGAATACTACTTTTTAACCGCGCGTACCTATTATGATCTGGCGGACTATGATAAGGATAACTACTATACACCTATATATAATAACCGCGCAGGCAGGTACATTGATTCAGGGGCGGCTTTGTGCAAAGCGAATTCGTTTGAATACATGTACTTTAATGGCTTAAAGTCGCTTAAAACAGGCAATACAGCAAAAGCTATCACTAATTTAAAAACCCTAATTGATGGTTATCATTTAACAGATCACCAGTTTGCCGTAACTGCCTCAACTTTGAGTGATATTTTTATCAGGAATAACCAACCGGATAATGCTATTAATTTGCTTATCATGGCTGCAGTAGCCGATATCCGGTCGTCTACCAAAGAAACTGCCGCCATGACCAACCTGGCGCAATTACTGCAAAAAAGCGGGGACATTGAGAACGCTTATGTTTATATAAAACAGGCACTGGACGATGCCACTTACTACGGCGCACGACAACGAAAAATACAGGTGAGCGCCATTTTACCTGTGATTGCAAGTGAGCGGATCAATTCTGTTGAAGGACAACGGCGGGTGTTATTCCTTTACGCTTCGTTGCTTACTGTTTTATCCGCGATTATTGTTGTATTTGCCGTTATCATTTACAAACAATTACGCAAACTAAGGATCGCGGATAAAATAATCCTGGAAGCTAATCACAATTTACAGGAAAGTATCAATAAGTTAAATGAGGCGGACAAGATAAAAGAAGAATATATTGGTTATTATTTTAACCTGATATCCGAATATATTAATAAGCTGGATAAGTTTAAACGTTCGGTAGACAACAAGTTGACCACTAAAAGATTTGAAGATATTCGGGTTCTTGTCAACAATATCAACCTCACCAAAGAACGCGAAGAGCTTTTTATAAATTTCGACAGGGCCTTCCTTAAGATATTTCCAAATTTTGTGGACAGTTACAATGAATTGTTTAGCGAAGAAAATCATGTTAAATTATTACCTAACCAGTTATTAAACAGTGATCTGCGGATATTTGCCCTGGTAAGGCTGGGCATCCACGACACGGAAAAAATTGCCCATATACTTGAATACTCAGTAAATACCATTTACAATTATAAGGCGCGCATAAAAGCTAAATCAATCATCTCAAATGATGAATTTGAACATGCTATCATGGCTATAAAGGCGGTTTAACGTTAGTGATTAGAAATCAGAGGTTGGAGATTAGAGATTAGTTGAGAGAAATTGGATTTCTCTGATATCGCGGATGTTTAGCTGTTTTGTTTATTCCTCGAATATTTCGGTGCACTTCGTTAAAAAACTCCCACAACTTAAACTAGCGTTGCGACAAAATTTATTTTGCAAAACAAAACATATCCAGAATTATTTTTCGTTTATCGCTTTTTTCGCCACCCTAAATTACCTCAATCGGCTAATTATTTGTCTCGACTAATCTATATAGAGTTATATATCGTTTATATTTCTCGTTCTTAACTTATAATATAAAACATTGATAAACAGTTATTTAAAACGAATTAGCAACTAATTTTATTTATATTTTGGCTTTGAAATTAGTACTTGCATATTTTATCCCGTCTCTTTGATATGCCAATTGTCACCAGTTTATTACAAGCCGACAATTATTAAATTATAAACCAACCATTTCTAAACTTTATTGTGTTATGAGGATGTATAAAACATTTCATCAGTTACTCAGGCGCATTTTAGCCGGGCGTTTAGTGCGCGATAAAAACGCCTGGTATAAAAAGCATCTAAAAATCCATTTGCTTTCAGGCTAATTATTGACAGCACCCAATCTTCATCAAAACCAAAATCAATTATTAAACTCTAAATACTTAATCATTATGTACAAAAAACAATTACTAAAATTAATTTTTTGTCCTTTATTTTTGCTGTTATCAACATGGGCCATGGCCCAAAACATAACAGTAACCGGTAAAGTTGCCGATGAAAACGGACAAGCGCTTCCGGGTGTGACTGTTACCATAAAAAATGGAACAACAGGAACAAACACTGACGTATCCGGAAAATATACGTTGAGCGCCAAAGGTACAGACGTACTTGTGTTTTCAATGGTGGGCTACTTAAAGCAGGAGGTCCCTTTGAAAAATCAAGCCTTAATTAACGTTCAAATGGCCCTGGATCAACGTTCGTTAAACGAAGTTGTGGTAGTGGGTTACGGAACCCAAAAACGTAAAGATGTAACTGGCTCCATTGGTTCTGTTAAAGGAACAGAATTTAGAGATCTGCCTATCACAAGTCCTGTAGCCGGCTTACAAGGTCGTGTCGCAGGGGTCGAAATTGTCCAGGCATCCGGCGCTCCTGACGCGACACCAAATATAATAATCCGGGGTATTTCGTCATTACACCAACCATCTCCTTTATACATTGTGGATGGGATCCGCGTTCCTGATGGTAACAATATAAACCCTCAGGATGTTGCTACGATCGACATATTGAAAGACGCCAGCGCAGCAGCTATTTATGGCTCGGCTGCAGCAGGCGGCGTAATATTGATCACAACACGCAAAGGAACCAGCCACGAGCCTGATGTTAGATTTAGTGCGCGTTATGGTATTACAAAGCCCAAGGTTATATCACTACTGGGTAAAGATGATTTTATAAAGTTGGAAAACATTGTTAACCCTACGTTCTTCCAAACTGCGCCAGGAGTACCAAGAGCTGGAATTGATACATTGCCAAATACAGATTGGACAAAGGCTACCTACCGCGACGCATATGAGCAAAACTATAATCTTTCTGTTGCCGGTGCCGGTACATCAATGGATTACCTTGTCTCGGGTTTTTACAATAAGCAAAAGGGTATTTATATCAATAACTTTTCTAATATAGGAGGAGGTCGTGTTAATACAAATTTTAAATTAAGCAAATGGTTGAAAATTGGCGAACAGTTAGCCGTGTCTCAACGCCAAACGGAACCTTTGTTAGGTCAGAATGCCCAGCTACATAACGCCAATTTCCGTACACTGCCAGTAATTCCGATTATGGATGAGAATGGTAACTACGGTTCAGCGCCAGCGGGCTATGGAGGGTTATCACAATTCGGAGGTACTAACCCTGTGGCTGTTTCAAATTTAGTGAATGCACAAAATTATAAAAACAACCTGGCAAGTAACATATATGCGGATGTAACCTTGCCTTACGGATTTAGTTTTCATACTAATTTAAGTTACAATTACTACCAGGAAAATCAGGATTATTATCAGGAAGCGTACAAAATAGGCCAAATAACGGTTGGTAATAACTCGTTGAATAAGTACTATATAGAAAGCACGCAATATTTAACCAACTACGTGCTTTCATGGGACCGTAATTTTGGCAAACATCATATTGATGCGGTTGTGGGTTACGAACAAATAACCAACGATTATAACAATATAAACGCTACGGAAACTTCTATTGGCCAGCCTGGATATTCATTTATACAAACATCGAACTCAAACATCGGCGTTACCGGCAAAAATGACCCCGGAGGCTTAATTAAATCGCAGTTTGCCAGGGTAAACTACAACTTTAACAGCCGTTATTATTTATCAGCCTCTATACGCCAGGATGCCAATTACCAGGTTTTTGGACCGGGTAAACAAAAAGGTTGGTTCCCTGGGGCATCGGCTGGCTGGAACATCAGTGATGAGCCTTTTTTCAAAAAAATTGTCCCGATCTTTACAAGCTTAAAGTTACGCGGCAGCTATGGCGAATTAGGGAACAGCGCAATCCCGCCGTATTCGTTTAATTCAACATACAGCCAGTTTAATACTTCTGGCGGTATTTCAGGCGGGGCGCAAAATTTCTCACCTAATGGCTCATTGCTCATAGCAAATAACAGTAACCAGTTGGCGAATCCAAATGTGCATTGGGAAACAGTTAAAGAAACTAATATTGCTTTAGACGGAGAATTATTAGGAGGCAATTTATACTTCACGGCAGAATGGTATAACAAAAATACCAGTGACATGCTTTACAGCATCGCATTACCCCTCAGTACAGGGTACACTGCCCCATATTTAACCAATATTGGTACGATGAACGGAAAAGGGGTTGACTTAATGGTTGGCTACAGGGATAGAAAGGGTAAATTTGGTTATGATATAAGCGTAACTGCAAGTTTCAACCAAAATAAAGTTACCAAGTTAAGCGGTATTGCTACTGACGCTATTTACGATGGGTATAACTATTACAGCATTGGCGATGCTAACTTTAACACAATGCCCGGACAAACTATAACCATTACAAAGGTTGGCTTGCCATTTGGGTCATTTTATGGCTACAAGGCTTTAGGTATATTTCAATCCGATGCCGATGCCGCAAAACAAACGGTTAATGGTGTTGCAGCACATGCCGGTGACCTGCAGTTTCAGGACTTAAATGGTGACGGGAAAATTGATGCCAGCGACCGCCAGGTAATAGGTAACCCGAACCCGAAATTAACTTATGGCATCAACGCACATTTTAATTATGAAAATTTCGACCTGGCCCTGCTTTTCAATGGTGTTCAAGGCGTACAATTGTTTAATGGCGTAAAATCATATGAACAATTTCTTTTTGCAGATGGTAATACTACAAGCCAGATCTTCAATGATTCTTATCTGGGTACAAACGGTTTAACTTCTCAACCCCGTTTGGGAATAAAAAATCCGGATGGATCGTTCACGCTTGATCCGAATAAAAACTACCAATCGGTGAATAGTTATTTTGTTGAAAATGGCAGCTATCTTAAATTGAAAAACGCGCAACTAGGCTACACTTTTTCAAGCAGTACATTACAAACGGTTAAAATTAAGAGTTTACGTGTATTTATAATGGCAAACAACCTGTTTACTATTACCAAATATAAGGGCTTAGATCCTGAATTAGCTAGTGCCGTTTCGTCACAGGGTTATGTTGGTGTAACTACCAGGGGACTTGACCAGGTATCGCAATACCCGCAAACGAGGATATATTCTATGGGCGTGGATGTCAATTTTTAATTAACCTATAAAAAATACTACAATGTATAAAAAACTATATATATCAATACTCATACTGGCGGCCACAGCGTTTGCCGGTTGTAAAAAGGACATTATCAATGCCCACGACCCTGCGGTTTACTCTTCAAGTAATTATCCAGCGTCAGTTAGTGATCTGCAAAGTATACTGGCCTCTTGTTATTCAAATTTGCGTGACCCAAACCTTTACGGATTCGTGTTAATGCCGAAAGCGCTTTCGAATATCACGCACACCGCAAACTCTAATTACGGTGGAGATCAGGGGTGGAATGAAATGGCCAACGAAAACCTATCGATAACCAATGGTTTTTCTACCGGGGCGTATACATCATATTATACCGGGGTAAAAAATTGCAATGTTACGCTCGCCGCTGCTGATTTTTTCATGTCAAAGGGTAATGCCGGGGATGCAACTGCGGTTAATTTGATCAGAGGACAAGCACTTTTTCTACGTGCCTATTATTACCTTCAATTAGAATGTTTATTCGGTCAGAGTTATATCACACCCGCTACCGGTAGTGATGTTTTAGGAGTTCCAATTTATAATGGTTTGCCGGCAAATCTTGCTGCTACGCAAGTACCACGCTCGTCAGCTCGTGACGTTTGGAACTTTATTGAAAGCGACCTGAAACAAGCAGCTACGTTGCTTAAAGGTAAAGTGTGGGCAGGGGCAGATTTAGGTCGTGCGTCTGAATGGGCCGCTAAAGGTTTGTTAGGTAAGGCTTATGTGTATACCCAGGATTGGGCAAATGCCAAAACCACTTTGCAGGACGTTATTCAGAACAGCGGCAAAACTTTAATGCCGTTCACAAAATATGCGGATGCATTTGACGGTAACAGCGCTAATGAATTTAATGAAGAATCGCTATTCGAGTTAAACGTTGATCCGAATGGGAAAGGTAATGACTACGGTGTTTATGGTGGAACGGCCGCGAATGCTACTACCATTGACGGCCTCATCTGGCCTGCATGGGCGTTGGGTAACGACGGTACTGAAGGGTCAGCGCAACCTAACGGGTATGGTAACGAAGCCGTACACGATATGAACGTACTGCGTTTTGGCTTTAATATCGGTACTTACACTTTGGTAGCTAATCCTAATTTTGATGGTTCAAAACCAGCAAGCTATACCAATCCTAAACTAATAATGGACCCGGCCTACAGGGCTAAGGCACTTGCCGTTCGTGCTAACCAAACTGCCGATCCCCGTTTATTTGTTAACATGGTTGAACCATGGATAGATGTGGTTAAACCCGACGGAGTAACGAGCTATCCGGCTTCAAAACCTAACTACCTGGCAGGTCAGGACGCTACTTATGGCTTTAGCTTCAGGAAATATTCGCCAGTGAATTATAACGTGAATTCGCCAGGCCAGATTCCCGGCAACGCCGGTGCCAATGGACCTGCCGATGCATGGAACTATTACCTGCTGCGCTTAGCCGATGTATACCTGCTATACGCTGAAGCCAATATAAACGGAGGGGATCCGGCCACTGGTCTTGAATATATTAACAGAGTTAAACGCCGTGCCTACAATTTACCAATTACAGGTGCTTCTGCGGTAGACTATAAGTCATTAACAGACCAGACGTCTGCAGCTACAGCAAATGATCCTATATTGGGACACAACCCATTATATTACGAGCGCTATGCTGAGTTATTTAATGAAGGCCACTGGTGGTATGATGTATGCCGCTGGAAAATAGGGCCTTCAGAAGCGGCATTTTATGTTACAGCTATAAACCTTCAGGGTAAGCCAATCTCATTTGATCCTTCAAAAGGTTATGCGTGGCCTATCCCGCTTAGTGAACTAAATAGCAATTCAAAAATAAAACAGAACCCAGGTTACTGATATAGTTGATTAATAAGTGTAAAGCAGGTGAGATGGCTTTACACTTTTTTCCCCTTATTAATTAAACATTAGCAACCCCAGGTATGCCTTTTATTTCCGCAACAATACGACTACGGATATTATTTTTATCTGTAACAGGTGTTCTGTTGGCATGCTTTACGTATGCGCAGGATTCTTTAAAGAACCTGCCTGAGTATAGTTTGCCGCTTACAAGCCAAAAATTAGTCATTGCCCATTGCATGACCAATATAATACGGTATAAGGGACACGAGTTTGAAGACAGTTGTAATCCCTCATATTATTCTGCCAAAGGAAACAGCACTTCCGCAATAGGCGGTCTTACCCAGGTAAAACCGATGGCGGATAGCTTGCTGGCCAATGCTACACTTGACGATGCAGTGGAATTTGAAATGCGAGCGGCAATAAGATCGGGCATTGATGGTTTTCAGTTTTATTACACGTTAGGAAATAAAGGCTGGGATGAAGTTATAAAAGCTTATTTCAGGGTTGCTGGTGAAAAGCATATCAATTTTAAGTTTACATTCTGTGTATCTCATCCTTTTGGAAGCACTGAGGCTTTGAAAATTGCTGAGTTTTCCAGTCGTATGAATGGTATAATGGACGTTGTCGGCCGGAATAATCAGCATTGGTTGCGGACGCCTGATGGTCGGCTTAATATCATGCCTGTATTTTTTAAAGAATACGATAGCTACATCTTTTCCGGCAAATGCAGTACACGAACGGTTCGCGTGTGTTTTTACTATAAATAAAGAGATCAGTAAGACAGATCTCAATTATTTTCTAGATTATTTCCCCGCTACATGGATCTGGACATTGCCTTACAGCAAAAGTTATATCGGCAATATGGTGGCTGCCCAATGCAAGTTGCGTCACCGCACATTTACCGGATCGGTATTCAGTGATTTTTATACTTCCAAGCTCCTCAAAAAAGGAACCTGGGATATGTATCATAACGCTGATGCCGCAGTACAGGCAGGTATGGGCAATGTAGACCGTAAGCAGATCATCACGGGATTATCTTACAATTTTAGGAAATTATTGGAATTCGGAATCAAGCAAGATGTGCCAATTGTTAATGTGATCACCTGGAA
>Ga0206898_10053_pt1 | contig 35683 bp, 34 predicted proteins | sample Alteio_BWOrgHeat_50_FD_153237 | JGI IMG/M metagenome (GOLD analysis project Ga0206898, IMG submission 153237) | Enriched cells from forest soil in Barre Woods Harvard Forest LTER site, Petersham, Massachusetts, United States -... | ecosystem: Environmental > Terrestrial > Soil > Temperate forest >...
GGCAGATTATCCAGGGTGTTTGTACGTTGAAATTTTTAAGCGCGAAGTCCCATTGCTGCGGGTGATTTTCAAATGGGTGCTGTAAAAATGCGGCGCCAAAGCTTTCACCAATGGCAGTTGTGTTATCATTACTGCCCGAGTCGAGTATAAAAATCGCTGCGTTAAGATTGCTGATAGATTGCAGTAACCTTGGCAGGTGCATTTCTTCATTGTAAGTAAGTATTATAAATGAAAAGTGTTTGTTCAAGGCATCTCGGCTTTTATACTCGGTCATTCGCGAACAATTGTTCCGTAGGTAGTACCGCTAAAGTATTTTGTTAATATCAATAAGTTCAAATCGTTTTTAATATTCTCATAGAGATCAAGATCCTGAAAATGACCAGCATGCTTATGTAACTCCAAAAAACGGAATTTATAAGAAATTCGAAACTTAAGCCCCTCCAAAAAATTTGAAACAGGCCGCTAAAAATAAGCGCAGTACCCAAAATGTAGCCCCCAAAAAGAAACTCTGCCTTGGTGGAGATTAATTGGGCAATAGCGCCATATAGAAACAAAGATAGAAAAACACCAAATGCGCCTCCGGAGAGATAGGCATCTACGATAAATGCTGGTTTGGCGGATACCGTTGAGCCCCTGTTGATAACACCGGCATTGTAAACCCGTTCCATAATTAAATCCTCGGTAATAGGTTTAGAAGTCCAAAATACGCGCGGGACGATAGCTATGGCCGACTGTTTTAATAATTGCAGGCCATAATAGTCAACGTTTTTTGGAGTTGATTGCACGAATTCAGTAAACATATCTACCTCACTTAACCTGAAAACCAGGAAACCCCAATTGCTCTCATCTTCGGATTGATCGGTGTTAATAGTAGCATCCAGGGCAACCTTATAAGCTTCGTCAGAATTAACATTATCTGACCATGCGTTTGCCCGAAATACCCTGTTATAAGTAGGGAGAAAAATAAATAATAATAGCATGAATGGAACAAAAATTATTGTTACCAGTTTTTTATAATTGGGATATAGAAATATTCCCAAAACTAATACACTTATAATAATTGGTTCTTTGAAACCGGAAGTAAGCGCAGCGTAAAAGTTAAATGCATACAACGAAATGCAGATCAATGTATTCCACATTTTTTTTAACGGTATGGCAAACGCAAGGGCCAAGGTCCCCGCGATAAAGCTTAATGAATTGAATTGAAAATAAAATTGACTTAGGCCAGGTACCCTTAAGAAAACTATTGAAACGGGGAAACTGATCAATGCGAACATCAATAGCAGGTTAGCCAGTCTCTCTTTATCAGCGGTGTATTTTTTTTTGATAGGATACTTCATAAAGATCAGGATCCCACAAACAAAAGAGGCATGCCCTAAACAATAGAGACGCTGGCATTGTGCAGTGAGTTGTAGTTTGTCCTTGTCAATAAAGAAGTATGAGCTAACTTTTTCAAAATTTTCATATCCTAATAAATTAAAGAAATAGAAAATGGAAGTACAGCACATATAACCTGCAAAAATAATCTGAACGATAAATATTGGCCGCATCAACTGTTCAGAAACAGCGCGGTCATCAGGTATCGGCTTTATCCAACCGGTTAGCGTAATGTAAAAAATGAAAAAGGACCCCAACCATGCGATAAAATAAGATAGCAAAGGGTCGGGACTAAAAAGCGAAGAAATTGCCCATGGCAAAAAAAAAGTACTAAATATCTTTCAATCGATTTTGGCCTATTCATGGGTTGGGTCCGGAATGCAAAATAGATTTCCGCTTAATATACTTTCAACGTTCTTAATGAGTTCACAACCCACCGAAGTGACCTGGTAAAACGTGTAGTTTAAAGATTGTAAGAAACTGTAGCAATCATCTATTTTTTGATTTGTCCTATCCCAGTAATTGCGGTCATATTCAAAAATAATCCTGGGTCTGTGTTTTATCAACGTCTGTTTTAAACCGCAAAGTACAGGATACTCAAAGCCTTCCACATCAATTTTTACCAACTCTACAGATTTTAAAGTTTGTATTTCAGGGATATTATCCGCAATTTTAATATGCACCCGCTGCACCTCTGATCCGTCGCCGTCACTGCCTAAACTAAAAGTACCCTGGTTCCATATATTGCGGCTGATTTTAAAATCAGCTTCATCTTCCTTGTCTGACAACGCGCAAGGGAATAGCTTAACATTTGAAACGCAATTTAAAAACATGTTCCTTTTGAACTTTTCCTGTAAATAAACAATAGGTTCAAAAGCATAAACTTTGCCGTTTATTCCTACGCATTGCGACATTCGAATGCTCTGTAAGCCAATATTCGCACCGATATCCAGGCTATTATTGCCAGGTTTTAGCGATATCCTGATCAATTTGTTTATCTCGTCCTCATAGGATCCGGAACTTAAAACCCCCCATTCAATATAATTATCTGCAGCAGCATAAATAGCAATATCTTCGTTACCGAGCCATGCTATGCCATTGTTAATGCTATTTTTTAATATTTCGTTTGGTTTAAAATACCTGGAAAGCCGTTCTTTTCCTGGTAATTTCCAGTTTCGTGTAAAATCCAGTTTAATACGGTCAATGCGTTTCATTTAATAACTTATTTTCTATTGTTTCCACAATGTTTGTAAAATTCCAGTCTTTAATCATTATTCGGGACTGTTCTCCGTAATTAACCAGCCTGGCTTTGTCTTCGGTCAAATGTTGGAGCCGTGCCAAAATACTATCTATTTCTCTTGCCTTAAAAATAGCGCCATTATATTCAATTTTAACAAGGTCTGTTGCACAGCCAACTGCGTCTGACGCGAGTATTGCCTTTCCACTTGCCATTGCTTCGTTAACAGCGAGGCCCCAGGTCTCGTTCGGCCCCATAGAGGGAAGGCAAAAAAGGTCACAACACTGATATACTGCAGGCATTTTCGATTGATTTTGAAAATCCATAAAGTGAATATTACGGTTATCTTTTGCCTGGGCTTTTAATTTAGCTTCTAATGCCCCATTGCCGACAAATAATAAATGCAGGTCACGCCTGTTTAAACTTAAAAAAGCATCCATTAATATTTGAGGGTCTTTTTTTTCTTCAAACTTACCGGCGAATAAAATTACCAGATGGTTATCCTGTATACCTAAATTATTTCTCAATGCTTTTGCATCAATGCTTTTATTTATTGTAAATCTATCGTTATCAACAGCATGTGGTGCAAAGGTTAATTGATTTTCTTTTAATCCATACTTTTTGTAGTAAGCCTTATTGTTTATGCCGACATAAAAAAAGCGTGGTCAACGTGACGATAGACCCATTTTAAAAAAACAGTACGCAATAGGGCCTTTATCCCTTTTCCTTCATCAAACAACGTAGAGTCACCACGAAACAGGACCGGTATTTTGTTTTTGAAATAACGTATGGCTTTTAAATGGCTGCTGAAACCCCAGCCATAAAATAAAACAGCATCTGGTTGCCATGCCCTAACCTGGCCGATTAAGCCCGGATTTATGATCCCGTTAAAATGATGGGTGCCCGGATCTTTCGAATTATTTTCAACCCATTCGTACGGGTAGCCGTCTAATACAGGAATATCCCATTCAATAGTTTTATTAAATCCCGGATCGAACTTATTAACTGAAGCTATACCCCAGGTGTAAAATACCTTAATATTTATTTTGCCCCTTTGATGCAATAATTTAAAAACCGGCGCATAATACTGTACAGGATGAGTTGTAATAATGGCGAGTTTGCTCATCTGGTTGTTAAATTACCGATTGAAAAAAAAGGTTTTTCTAAATAATTAAAACTAATTAAGGCTATCGGATACAGGATAAAGGCACTTATACATGTTGTTATTAATGGCGCCATTATGCCTTTTGAAAAAGGCATATATTTTATTGTATAATTGGCAACTGCATTAAAAATTAACGCATGCAGTAGATAAAAGCTATATGATATCCGTCCAACTTTTTTAAATAATTTATTGCCCAAAAAAAGTTTAAGCCATTTAGTTGAAGTAACAGATAAATACAATATGCCTGCGAAACCGCAGCCCATTAATGTAAATCCCAATAGTTTAAATAAATTGTAGTAATGCGGCATAAGTGATAAAGCCGATTGAGAAATTAATACCCTTCCGGTATAAGTAACAATAATAAAAACCAATAGCCACAATGCCCTGTATTTGAAAAACATTGTATCTTTTATAAGGAGCTTGGCGGCAATTATTCCGCATCCAAATTGAATGCTACGAAAAAGTATAGTGCTTGTCCATATGTCAGAATTGATTTTGAGCATTAAAACTGAAACAAAAGCTATGAAAAACAAGCTGCCAAAAATGATAAAGAATGTATTTTTAAATCCCATTATGTTTTGATAGATAAGCAGGAATGGAATAATAAAATAAAATTGCCATTCCACAGTTAACGTCCAGAAATGATGTGCTGAATTGTATTGTCCAAAAATGAAGTTAAGGTAGAATACACTATGAAGAAAACCATACACCGTATCAACATTATAATTATTAGGGAATTTTTCAACCAATAAATAAATGATTGTCGCCACATAAAATGCCGGAGATAGCCGCACCCATCGTTTTATAATAAATCTATAAAAATCATAATAGGAAAATTTACCTTTTGCACCGTAAAAGTAATACATGCAGAAGCCGCTAATGACAAAAAACAGATCCACGCCGTTTCCTCCAATTGCAAGGATACTAGAAAGGTCAAATATCCCAAACCAAAGCCTTGGGTTACCATGGGCAGTCCAGGAATGTATCCATAGGACGCCCATTGCAGCCAAAAATCTTAGCCCGTCAAGTGTTTGAATTCTTGGCCTCTCGGTATTTGCGTTATAAGATTTCATGGTGCTGCTTAAAAGTTAATGACAAAAGTCTCACTTGATGGATTTCAATTATTTTATTTCTGACATTCAAATGCGGCAGCCCTAAAAAATCTCCCTTCTTCTTCTACAAAGTTGAAATGGGGATCGGAAGAATCCCCGAACTTACATTCGCGGATTTTTACAAATCCTGCGTTTTTTAATTCAAATGCAAGTGTCTTGTAATCCCACATCCAAAGATGTTTAGAATTGCCTAGTATGTTTTTTATATTAGAGGATAATGTTTTGGCGCGGCTTTCAATTCCCAGCATGGTGCTACGCATCAGCTCATTTGCCGGCGCATCAACTTTGTCATATTCTTCAATATAATTTAGGACCTCCGCTTTCAGGTCGGGAACGACACCTCTGAATATACCCCCGGGTTTTAACAAGTTATATGAGTGCTTTAATGCAGCCAAAAGGTCCTCGTATGAAAGATGTTCCAGCACATGTGAACAATAAATACCGTCGCAGCTGCCGGGTTGCTCTGGTAAGCCTTTAACAATGTCACCAAATTTCACGTTTTTTGGAAATCGTTGTTTGTTGCGTGTAAACAAATTGCCTAATAATGGCAACTGTTCAAATCTTAAAGTAGGGGAGGCGTCGTAGTTTATCCATTCTGCAGGAGCTGTAAATCCGCAGCCATATTGCACGTATCTTTTCATTCGAGATTATTAGCTTTCACTTCGTTAAATAAATCACACTGGTGCTTTGTCATCATTTGAGCGGAATATTTTGTTGTTGCTTCCAGATCGTATTCCACGTAACCAGTATTACCACCAATCACCAGCTTAAAAAAGCTTCCGATTTTTGAATTTATATCCGGCGTTTTATCATAACTATAAACATATTTTGCTCCAAATTCATTCAAAATAGCTATTGCGGAACTGTTGGAGTTAAATATAGAAAGCAGCGGTTTACCGGTTAAAAGGTAGGGATATATTTTTGATGCCGTGTAATGCGGATCATCCGAGCCTGGAATAAAAAGAGCATCGGCTTGCTGCAAAGTGGCAAGGGTGTGGTAATACCCAATCCTATCTGTTATTTCAATTACCTGTTCCCCCAGGCCAAATTGTTTTGCAAAAGGCAGAATGGTAGGAGTTCCATACCCCGATGGCGCATAACTGGTGCCAATAAAATATAACTTAATTTCATTAAACACAGCAGGTTCATCGAGCATTCCTTTTTTTAGGCTTTCGAAAACGGGTGTTATCGCTGTATACATATCCATTCCTCCACGGCCAATATATACGATATTTTTGAAGCCAGGTTGTAAAAGGGGCTTAAATTCGTCTTGATGTCTGGCCGCCACTTTTAAATCCGGATTAAATGCGCCAAAAGTAATTGTGGCTGAGGGAATTTGTTTTATTGGAAGATACCTGTGCTTTAAAGTCTTGATATAGTTTTCTGATACGCTGATCAAGCCAGATGCTTTTTGCATTGCAATTGGCTCAAGGTATTTATTTAAGCGATAAGAAAGCCAATATTTACGCGGTTGCTGCTCCTTTGGTTTATCTCTGTAATATTCAGAATGCCAGGGATCTTGCATATCTATCACATAAGGGACTTTAAATTTCCTCAGCCAATAAACGCCTAAAGTGCAAACCTGGAACTGTGTGGTGGAGAAATAGACCAGATCAAATTTTTCATCACGAAGTAATTGATTAACTTTTTTTAAAAAAAACCACCAGGAACGGTAAGCAATACTTCCGAAGCCCAGCTTTGATGTCCAGTTCTTACTTAAGGCTTTTATATAATGTATTTTAATACTTTCGGGGATGGGTTCGACTAATAACTCATCTTGTGGCAAATCTACATATAAGGGATCTACAGCAACCACTTCGGCCGCCCATCCGTTTTCCTCAAAATATGGCAGGCTCATTCTCACACGTTGCATATCAGCGGTATTAGCGGGAGGGAAGTATGGCGAAATTATCAGGACTTTACGGTTCAATTTTACTAATCGTTTCCTTTACAATATTTAAAAACTTTTGACTTTCAATTTCCCAATTTAATTGGCTTTGCCCTAGTTTAAAGGCTTCTTTTTTGGTTTGAAACAACAGTTCTCTATTTTTATCGTATTCCGTTAAGAGTATGGATAATTCTTTAGCGTTGCTGTAGGTTTTACCTGTTTGTGGATATTGCCCCAAAAAATTGTATTGTGCTGCGGTATTGCTCACAGCTAAAGCCAGGCCGCTTTGGATATATGTGAAAAGTTTATTTGTTAAAACAAAATTTCGATTTAAGCATACGTCGGTTTCAGAAGCCAGCCCAATATCAAATTGCGCCGCCATCTTAAATATTTCATCTGGTTTAACCGGCCCATAAAAGTATATGCTATTGTGATCTACTCCTTCAGCTGCGGCTAGTTGTAAAAGATGCCCCCTATATCCATGCGCAAGCTGGCCAAGCAAGTGCAATTCAACCGGCTGCGAGGTTAAAGCCATTGCCTCAATAATTATTTCCAGCCCACGGTCCGGGCCAATTGTTTGCGAAAACCAAAATAATCTTAAAGGTGCGTTTTTGTTTTCAGCAACAGGAAGTGGGGCTGTTTTTGGGAATACATTTAATAAACAGGATACTGTTCGTTTGTATAATAAATTATATTGGTTAGCAATAAGTGGACTTGATGCTGTTATATAGTTAACCCGTGGCAAGTATTTATCCTCTATGTAACTTGAGATTTTAAAATTATAAGAATTTATGTCATCGCTAACTTCTTGCCTGTGGAAATCTTCTGCATCAAATCCACACGGCTTTTTATAAAGTTCAGCCACGTTAACAGCGGCAGGTAACGCCCCTAAATTATGGGCAATATAAAGGTCGGCCTTGTGTTTTTTTGCTTCTTTAATTAAAAAATAGCTACTTCGCGCAATTGCTGTATCAGCGAGATAACCGTAGTTCCCTGTTTTTTGAAGGATATATTTGGAAGCCTTATGGATAAGCCGGCTCAGGAACCATTCAGTTCGTTTTTGCACCGGGTCTCCGCCCGCGCGTATTGCAGTCCATTTTTTTTCGGGTAATATTTCTTGATCCAACCGTGTTCCCCAATCGTTCCAATAAGCGTACAAAACGGTTACTTCATAGCCGGCGCCTGCCAATGCATCGGCCTCCTTTACCATACGCGGGTTTAAAGATGGCTGCCCCGAAGAGATCAGCAATATTTTTTTTGACGAGTGCCCCCGCTTTGTTTCTATCACGATATACTACTGTCGTCTGGTTTTTGCAAGCCGGTAATATTATTGCGCCATTCCAAGCCCTTGTTTTAAAGAAGGATAATAGGAGGTTTGCAATATTGCGGGAGTGACTTTGACTTCTGCAAAAAAGTTGGCCGCTAATTTATTGGTCATTAAACAGGTTTAAATAGGCTTGTGCAATAACTTTGGCATCAAACCGCTGTTCTGCTATTAACCGACATTTGCCCCTGTCAATTGCAGGGACTTTGGCCACGGCTTCAAGCATTTCATCTTCGTTATTTACAATAAAGCCCGAGATACCTTCGTCAATAACTTCGGGTGCGGCAGCATGGTCAAATGCTATAACAGGTGTGCCACATGCCATTGCTTCAATCATAACTAGCCCAAAGGCCTCATCGCCGCTAAGCGGAAAAAGCATTGCTTTGCACTTACCCAGTAGTTCATTTTTTTGCTCATCGTTTACCGGGCCAACATACACAATTTGCTTATTATCAATAAATGGCAGCACGAATTCGTTGTAATAGGCAACATTATCTGGGGTAGATGGCTGGTTGCCCGCTATAACGAGTTTGCTTCCGCTTTTAAGCGCCACATTGATAGCGATATGGGGCCCTTTTATCTTGTCAAGGCGGCTCAAAAAAACTAAAGGGGTTCCGTCCCCGCATGTTGGGGTTGCTGTGTAGCTGCCGAAGTCAATTGCGTTATAAACGGTTGCCCAATTGCCGGCAACGTTACCTGTGCTGACACAATAGTCACTGCACGCGGTAAAAATCAAATTTTTATTTGGCAGGCTATCAATCACTTTAATGCCAACCGGCGTAACCCTTCTGCCATAACTCATTATTTTTTTAACCGGTGAGTTTAAGACGGGCAGCAAATAGATTAACCTGCCAAAATTGTGAACGAGATCGAAGTTGTTTTTTTTTTGACTTAAATATTTCCAAACAAAGCCAATTTCTTTAAACCTTGCCCAGCGCGACCTGCTTAAATCATTTGTGCCGAAAGTTATGGTTTTGCCGCTATTGTATGATTGCGGCCCGGCCAGCAACGTCACTTCGTGCCCCAGTTTTTGATATTCTTCGGCAAATAAATAAACAAGCCTCTCGTGGCCACCATACAGTGTGGGTGGAACAGGTATTCCGGGATCCATAATGAGCAATATCCTCATTTAGTTATTGCAGAATGTTAGGTGTTTTGCTTTTCAAAAAAGTCCATGTTTGTTGCTGTGACCTTAAATAGGATTTTAGCCCCGGAATTTTAAAAAGGTTTACTATCCACCAGCGTATCGTTATCATCCAGTCGGAGAGTTTTAAATTGTATAATAATGCCCATTCTTTTAAATAAAAAGCTACTGCAAGAGAAAAAAGCGGCACGGTGGACGGACTGGTTGGCCGGTTGTAATTTAAAAGCTTTATAAATTCAGTCCTTTTATTTTGTGCATTGATAATGTAGGATGCCAGCATCATGGTTTGTGTACCTGTCCATTTAATAGTATCATTAGATTGACTGGAAACAATTGTAAACGAAAAATTGGCCAATGGTTTAGTTTTTAAATAAATGGGATGTTCAAAACATCGCTCCCTAACAAGTTCTACTGAATTTGATAGTGTGATATCGGGTATGGTGTAATTTATTGCTTTACTACCCTTATAAATCATAGCGCCAGTTGAATGTAACGAGCCAAGCGCCTGGATACATTGCGGCCAGCTAAAACTTTTATCAGCATCAGTAGGCCACAGCGTTTTGCCTGTATTGACCCATTCATCACCCGGCAATTCTTTCCATACAAACATGTTGCTCCATGCAACATCCAACGTTGGGTTATTGTCCATTAAATGGACCATTTCGTCTAAAAATCCGGGTTCCCACCAGTTGTCATCTTCTAACATACTGGCATATAATTCGGCACATCCTTTAAAAGCGAAATTAAATGACTTGGTTGTACCATAATTAACCGGATGGTTTACAATAGTGAACCTTTTGTCATTTAATGATGTAATATATTCCTCAGGAAAAGTGTCACCCGGCAAATCATTATGAACTTCACAAACCCAATCAGTAAAAGTTTGCGCCAGTAAGCTATTTACTGCGCGTTTAAGTAATTGGTTACGCTTATAGGTAAATAAGTATACCCTGCATTTGGCCATTTAAGTTTGTATCGATGAAATAATTTTTACGTAAGCAGCGGCACATTTCTCTAAAGTTAGGTTTTGAAGTATATAATCCCGGGGTTTAAAAAAACCGGAGCCCGCCAAATCTAAAAACTTTGTTAAACTATGTTCAAAATTACTTATGGACGAGAATTTTACACCACAGTAGTCGTCCCAATAAGGTACTGATGAAACGGGCTGAAACTTTATTCTGTTGGGAAACCAATATGGGTCTTGCCAGTATCCTCCCCGGTCCCAGGCCAAAACAGGTATGCCGGATGAGAGTATCTGCTGATAAGCAATACCCTGTGTTTCATGTTCACATAAAAATATGGCATAATGGCACTCGGCTAATTTTGCTTTTAGTTCAGAGGGTTTATAGTGGCCGTAGGTTATCTCTGTAAATGTAAGATGATGTATTTTCAGAAGTTGTTTTAAAGGTTCCACCAGTTCTTCATTCATTCTTTGATGGTCCCACCTGATTTTATTATAAATTAAAAAATCATACCTTTTTGATCGATCAACCTGGTGCCATAGTTCGGTATCAATGCCTACGGGCCATATTTCGACATTCTCGCTGCCATAGGGCGCAAACATTTCTTTTAACCACGGACCAGGAACAATTAACTTTTTTATCGGAAACTCTTTTAAAATTTCCGGGTTTGTGACTGGATTAATGCCGAATGACGACCCAAAAACAATAGGGGATTTCCATTTTTTTTCGAAAAGAACGGGATCTTTGCCAATTATGCAGGCAATCTCATCAGGATGTTTGTCAATATATTTATAATCGTTTAATCTATAAGGTACGCCTAATTTTGTTAAGCCTTTAACCAGGTTATGGTATACCATAAATTGTCCCCCCGGTACCGGTTTCCCCCTTACTACCCTGCGGATAATTTTGCGGGCGTAATGATCATATTTAAACCAGCGGTCGGGATCAGGTTCCTCGTAAAAAAGGTTTAAAGTTTTTAGCGTATTTTTTTCTTTGATAATATCCAATTGATGGTTGGTAAGCTATACCAGTCGCTTAAAATCCAGCGGTTAACTATTTCCCATGTTTTAAATAACTTAAGGCCCTTATAAAACGCCAGCCCGTTAGCTTGCTTAAGGTCATACTCAGGGGGCCGGAAAGATACTTTTTACCGGAATAGTTAAATGCCTTTGCCTTTTTGATCAGCTTATCGGAAACCGCCCTATATTTAGGATAAGCGGCTACCCCCATTTCCCAATAATGCCTTGCGAATATTCGCTCCAAGATAGGATCGTTTACTTCTTCTTTTAAGTAACTGAACTTCAGGTTTGTGGATAAGATTACGCTTTCAATGGCTTTTAAGTTTTTTTGTGCCGACAAAGATTGTTGATGTCTAAACTTTCTATAATAATTAAAGCCTGTTGCGCAGAACTTAATACCATCTGAAGCTAAGACTACCCGGCAAAAAAACTCCCCATCATCATCAACGCTCAAGTGCTCGTTCCACAAGCCGGCCTTGTCGATAAGCAGACGGGGCGTAAGCCATGAATGGATGGTAATCATACCTCCGTATCCTGGCATTGTGTCATCCCCTGCATAAAGCTTCAATAAAAAATCAACGGGGTCGTTATTATCCGTGCAAAACCAATCATGGTTGTTTATGCCGTTTAAATAATTCTCACCGTCGAAGAAATGGATGGTTTTATTAAATGACAGGAGTGTTAAAGAGCCTTTTAAGGAGGTTATCTGCGCTTCGATTTTATCTGGGCTTAACAGGTCATCGGCATCTAAAAACTGGATATAATCACCCGTAGCCTTATTTAAACCTGCATTGCGTGCTGCAGAGGCCCCTTTATTTTCCTGTTGAAAGATCTTAATTTTAGGATTGTCAGCATACTGTTGCGCAATTTTCAAAGAACCATCAGTTGACCCGTCATCAATTATAATTATCTCTGTATTTAGCCAGGTTTGGTTAACCGCACATTCAATACATTCCGCCAAATACTTTTCGGAGTTATAAACTGGGATAATTATAGAAACAAGCGGGTTCATGGGGTGCTAAATATTTCTATCCACCTTTTTTTTGCCGACGAATTCGGAGGAACAGCATTATTTTTAAACCACGGCTCATTTAAGTATTGAATGTACAGATCGGGATTGGTATCTATCTCTATAATGCGCTCAATAACAGCATTTAAATCTATTTCATTAAGAAAATGATCGTTTTTAAAGTTCCTTATCCACGCCTTTGTTTTTCTTTTTATCCTATTTTTCAGACTTTTTAAATGGGCAGGGCGGATGTCTTCAAAGTCCATTTGTCCAAATTTTTCCAATTGTCGGCTTAAGGGATGGTCCTTTTTAGGAAGATATGCCGAAACATCGATAAATGCTTTTGTATTAAAAACATCGCCAACAAAACGGTCCCCGCAATATATGGGAATACTTCCGGCGAGCATGGCGTCATACAATTTCTCAGTTTGGTAACCTGGGTATATATCGTTTTCGAAAGCTATTGTGAACTTGTATTGGGACAAAAACTGTCTTTTTATTTCCCAAATATTGCCTTTATAATTGGTATCGATCCCTGGCATATTGTTCATTGATTTGCCGGGAGCGTCTATTTCTTTGTATTTAGATAGTTGTGTGTAAAAAGCTTCGCGATAAGGCACTTTGTGCGAGTACAAAAAATTACAAAATTTTGTTTTTGAAGCTAATATTTCGTCCGGGGATAGATTGTTTGGCTGTTTGACCAGTAACTGCGGGTCAAGGCCATGCCATTGGATCCGTTTATACTTTGTATGTTTTACATCCTCCTCCCGGGGGACGCCGAACGCCCAATCGCAGGCGGAAAAATCGGGTTTTATATTTTCACAAAAGTACCCAACGCGGACATATTTGCCTTTTGGCGGAACATCATTGCCATAAGGGCCAAAAATGATAAAATCGGGTTCGGCCGACTCTTCGAACCGGTACAGTTCTGTCAACCCTTCAATATCAAAAACATCTTTTTTAAAATCTTCGAAATTAAGGCCGTTTTGAAAACGGAGTTTTATTAAATTCTCTGGCAAGTACTTAAAGTGGTATTAAGCTTTTAAAAAGTGAATGATTTTTTTTAGCAGGTTTTTCCTATGCCATTTTTTTTCAAAAACCGCTCTCTGACCAGTAGTCAACTCATCTTTTTTATCTGCTAACAGATCATATGACAAGCAAGCCAGGTGCGTAACCAGGGATGATTTTACAAGCGCGTGTTGTACGTGGTGTTTTCTTAATGTTTTGTCATAGTCATTGTCGGCATACCAAAAAGTAAACTGTTCATCCAGCAAACCTATTTTTTTGAAAATGCTTCTTTTAACAAAAATACACCATCCGGTTAAAACACCATTAATATCCATGCTTTGGTCACGTCTGATCACATTGTCCCCATTTATGATTTTTACGTCATAGCCAAAATTGGGGCAGCGGGGATTGGCAGAATCTATTTCAGGGTGTTTTTCAAAAGCTTTTAATATTTCACTAGCCCATCCATGATGAAAAATGAGGTCATTATTACATAAACCTACAAAAGGGTTGCTCGTAGCCCTTATGCCAATATTCATAAACTTATTGTAGCCAAAAGCCGTGTTGGGGTATATGGTTTTAGTCCCGGGATATTGGTAAGGCTCCATTTGTTTATTTGACTCGATAATCAGCACTTCGAAAATTATATCTTCCGGATTTTCCGACTGCAGTAGGCTTTCAACACAATTCAACGTAGTTTGCCTTAGTTCATCGGTCTTTGCATAGCTCAAAATGATAATATCAATATTCATTTTGTTGGCCGCATTATATTTCTCAAGAAATTCCCCAGGCGGAAAAGGCGGGAATTTTTGTAAGGGCTTAAAAGATTTTGAACTAAGATATCATTACCATCAAAAAATGAAAGCGGCAAATCTATTTCCGACTGGTCGGTAGCAATGCAAATATTAAATGTAGCGTAAGGAACATCATTGTATATATTAATCTGCTGAAAATTCCCCTCTTGATATTCAAACCTTGCATGGCCATCGTTTTCTACCGGGGTTATAAGTGAACCATATACTATTTTTTGATTATAAAGCTTGTAAAATTTAAAATTAGCCGCTATTAGCTCTGTAAACTCCCTTCTCGTAAGTTCTTTTACGTGAAATTCATTAAAGCTTATTTCACCGGTCTTTTCAGGTGAAGAAATAATTAAAATTCCACCAGGCTTTAACACCCGTTTAATTTCATTCATCATTTCATTGTGCTTATCATGATGTTCAATAGTCTCAAAACTCACAATAACATCAACAAATGCATCTTCTGCAGGTATTTTATCTGCTGAACCTTGTATAAAGGTTAAATTTGAAGCTTTGTACTTATTAATTGCATTTTCTATTGTTTCCGGATCAATATCTACACCTATTACTTTTAAAGCCTTTGACGATAATAGCTTGCTACCGTAGCCTTCTCCACAAGCTATATCCAACACCGTTTTGTTTTCAATAAACGGCATTACAATTCCATAGCGATGCAGATGTTCAACCGTGGTTTCATTTGATACAAATGTTTCTAATCGTTCACCTGTCCATTTTTTTTTCATTCCAATTTTAATTAATAACCATACCCCCCCGGATGATTAAGAAAAACTGAACTTTCCTGATCATTCAATTCTGTGATGTAATTGTAGTAATGGTTGTATATCATATTTATATCATCAGCAGATTGTCTAATTGTTTTGCTGTCGACCGGTTTTGTGCTATAAAGCAATTTACCAATTGATATTTTTATTTTTGACCACAAAGTGATCATTGCGTAATCTCCTTCATACTCATAAAAAACTTCGCCTCTCGACCCTTGTTCATTTATTAATTTGACATTTTTTAATGAAGAAATAGTTTGATTGTGAGCAACTGATAATGCATTATACCCTGTATAATAAGTAATATTGGCTTTTAGGTAGCTGATCCTGAGCGAGTATTCCCAATCCATCATCACGTAGGATGTATTATAGAGGCCTATGTAAGCCAACGCGCTTTTCCGTATCAGCATGTGCACGTCGCCAAAAGTAAAAGAGGGGGTAAGCCCCTCGTTCCATTTTTCAAATTGCGGCTGGCGGCTAAGTTTTTGAATGTTTTTGTAATCGTACAACGAACTTGAAAGATCATTAGAAATTACAACGTCGACAGCGGGATTTTCCAGCATGAAATTTTTACACTCCCGGATTGTTTTGTAGCAAAATACATCATCGTCTATTATTTTTTTAATGATGGTGCCCTTTGCCATCAACATGGCTTTATTCCAGGCATGTGCCTGGTTTTTATCGGGCTCGGAAATGTATTGATGTATCTCACCTTTTTCAAAGAGGGTTTGGAGGTATTCTTTTGAACCGTCAGTACTGTTGCCATCAACCACTACTATCTCTTCATCAGACTGTAACTCCTGCATCAATTTTTCTAAGGTTATTTTTAGAAAAGGGAGGCGGTTATAAGTAGCTATAAGGAAAGAAAGATCAATCATATTTTGAATAGCCTCAATTTATAACGTTTTATATTTGTCTATAAATTGTTGATAATCGAAAAAACACGCTTCCACGTCTTTTAACTTTTCCGTTTCAAAATCCCACCATTTTATTTTAAGCAATTCATCAATCGTTGTCTGATCAAATCTGTACTTAATAATTTTAATCGGGGCACCCACTGCAATGGCATACGGAGGAATATCTTTTGAAACAATAGCACCAGCGCCGATTATGGCCCCATCGCCAATTGTTATTCCATCAAGCACTGTCACATTCATCCCAATAAAAACATCGTTCCCAATTGTAATAGGAAGGTTTTCATCTATTTTATTCTCTGTTGAAAAGCTAATCCCGCATTGGTTCTTGTTTGAATAAAAAGCCGGCGACGTTGAAAGTCCATTTGTTGGATGGATGCCGTAACCACAAAAGAAATTTGGCCCTATGCTGCAAAACTTTCCAATTTTGGTTAAACTGATGACAGCGTTGCTACCTATATATGTATAATCGCTGAATTCACAATTGCCTATTTGACATGGACCGGCAATTTTCACATTTTCGCTTATCTGACTTCTCGCAATATTCTTAACAAGATGTCCTACTTCTGCATTGTTTTTTTCGATAAAATATAACCTAGGATAAAATACTTTTAAAAACAGTAAGCCCGTTTGTCTGATGATTTTTTTCACTTCTTTATGATCCTGAGTAAAAGTTTTGTTTTGTGCAGCAGATTATTTCCTCTCATCAAAAAATAATTCAGATAGCCACGTTTTTCTAAACCGTGCGTATATTTTAGAAACTGTAAGTCTCCTTTTTTATTAATTTTAATTTGTTGGGGATGAACGGTTCTTTCTACATGTCGTTGTTTTAAATTTGTATACGGACTTGCATAAGCTGTGTGGGTAGCGTCTTCACCAAAACCAATATTTAAAATAAAATTATAATTGGTATTTGCACAAATCCCGTTGCTTTTAAAAACGCTAAACATCCATTGATAGTCCCATGTATCGATTTTATCAACAGTATTTAAAACGGTTTTCCAAAATCTATGCTCGAAGGGGTCTGTAAATAACCTGTCAATTAGGTTATTGTAAAATTTCGTGTCGTTCAATTCAAAGTTATAACTGGCCCAGGCCCTCCTCCATGTTGCCCAGCCCCATATATGAGGGTAGTTTGAAAAATAATATGTCGCATCGCCAAATTTTTGTGAATCATTTAAGTTAGTAGCTGAGATATGCATAATCGTGGGATTATCTCTGTACTGTCCGAGTAAATCTGCACAATACAAGAAAAAGCTTTCATTTGGAAGACAGTCGTCTTCTAATATGATCCCTTCTTCTTCATGCTCAAAAAACCAGGTAATAGCTTGCGAAACTGCCCTGCCGCAGCCTAAATTTTCGTTTCTAAATAAGGTCTTTATTTCACAGTCCCAGTCTATTCCATCCAATACTATTCTTTTTGTCTCTTCGCATAAAGCTTTTTCGCCTTCCTTGTTTTTCCTGAAGCCATCAGCGGCGATGTATAATTTAGCAGGCTGTTGTTGTTTAATTTTATCAAATACAATTGCAGTTGTTTGGGGCCTGTTAAATATTAAAAATAGTATGGGTACATTCAATGCGATTTCAATTATTATCAGATACGGATATAAGCTTAAAATTCTCTGGAGCGACCCCGACAGGAATTTCTTTCAGTTCTTTAAAACCGAACCAATATTTGGGGGCAATGATATAAGGTTTATTTTGATTTAAATAAGCACCCCACCAGCTAAAGGAACTATTTGATAAAATGCATGTCGCCGCATAATTTATAAATTGGAAATCAATTATTTCACTTTGGTACGATATGTACTTATGCTTTATATAATTGAACCTCTGTTCAATATCATCTGGTTCATCCGAAATAAAAACGTAGTAATTTTCTTCCTTATGAATAGATTTGATCGCCCTGTGGAAATATTCATAGTCTAATGCAAACCCAAGATCAATATAATCTTTTCGCCTAATATGAATTACCACATATTTGTCTGCTATCCCCGAGTTCCTGATTACGGTTTCAAATTCAGTTTTGTAAATATCCTTTACATTAAAAATGCTGTAAATCTCGCCGCTTATTTCTTTAAAGTATTGTTCGGATTGGAAAAAGCCACTATAAATAGTGTTATTACTTATTGATCCGACTTTAGTAACAGGGTCTGCGTAATTATCCACATTAACCTCTTTTAAACTAAATAACGATTTCAATAAGCCATAAAACTTATATTTTAAATGATGGCTGAATATATTTTTGAACCCTTTTATTGAAAAAATATATTTATCGAAACACCAACAGAAATCATTTTCTATATCGAAATACTTATCCAGCAATAAACAATCAACACTTTTATCCAAATAAAACGAGGTATTCAACTTTTTCGAAGCGTTATATATAAATGCATATTGAAATAGTTGATTCCCTAAACGGCCTTCCAGTCTGACACTTATCATTCTAAAACTTCAGTTCCCGTTTTATTTTATTAATTATTGTTTGAAACAAGGTTGGTTTGGGATAAATTGAGCGCTGGGTTCTTTGCTGAAGGTTGGAATAAAATTCAGTTTTGGATCCTTTTTCCACTAATTTCAGCGGCTTTTTCTTGAGATTATAAAACCAGGTATAGCGGCCATCGCCAAGCATATATTTTATAAATCCTTCCTCTATGATATCAAAAAATGGGAAAAGGCTACCAGCTGCTTTTAACGAAACTGACCATAGATTTGCTTCTGCATCCCGCATCCAGTATGAGTTAGCTAAATCGAGCCGGTGGTAGTACCAGGTATCTTTTAAAACCACCATCTTAGCTCCTGTTATCGCTTGTCTTAAGCCAAATGTCCAAGTATCTAATGCGCCTGTCCCTTCGGCGTAACCTTTAGCATTTAGCCAGCTTCGTTTTGTGAACAAGTAATTTCCGTGCTGGCCGGGAGTATTTTCACCGTGGAGATAGCCCTGTAAGTCAAAATCTCCTTCGGGCAACGACCATGTATACTCCGATTTCAACTTATCTTCCACAAAGTAATGCTGATGCTGAAATGAAGCCACATCGGCTTTATTATCTATTAAATATTTTTTTAACCCAGCGATACTTGATGGGGCTAAAACATTGTCTGAATCCAGGCAAAACAATAACTCATTTTTGCTATTTTCAACAGCCGTATTCCTTGCCGAAGCACCTCCCTTGTTTCGAAGGTGTGTGATGACTGCGATTTTCGGGTATTTTTCTTCAAGTGTCTTTAGTATTTGAGCAGTATTGTCTGTTGAGTAATCATTTACAATAATAAGTTCATCGCCGTCGGCAAAGTTTGTCTCCATTATTGATTCCACTGATTCGGCTATGGTTTTCGAACAGTTAAATGCCGGTATAAAAAAAGTTATGTTATTCACTAAACCTATAATTTGTAAATAGACAAACCGTACTCATTGGGCATGCTCATTAACCGGAGTTGTAGTGGCCCTGCTGAAACTCGCCCTATCCCTGAATTGTAAAAACGGTCGTTCAACAAACTTGTATAAATAAATAGCGCCAAAAACTATGATTGGGAAGTATAATAAAAGATCAATATTTTTAATCGCTGCAGGATTGGCAAAGTTTTTTATAATGTGACCGTTAATAAATGGCATTATATATTCCTGAACCGGCGTTAAATTGATCAGGTACATTGAATAAGAAATTATGCTCAAATACGTTACCGTTTTATAGACAGTCCCACGTTGCTTTCTGTAGGTACTTAGGTATGGCAGCAAAAGTAGTGTTCCTATGGAATTCACGCTAAAATAAAAAACACAGTAGTAAAATCCCTCTGCACTATTTTGTTCAACAATCGTAAAGATCTTATTTATAATAAGAATGATAACGCCAATAATTAGTTTGAGCTCTTTTTTTGCTACCCACATTTCATAGATAAAAAAAGAGCACAGTGCACCTAACACTCCAAAAACTAAACTATCCAACCTGGTAACAACCTGCATTTTGAATAGCATTTCAAATTTCAAATTATTCACCGGTTGGTAGGCGAAGTATCTTTCCAGCCTCACCAATGTCGAGAATAATATCACAACGAATGAGATGATCAGTACAGATTTAAAAACATTTACCTTTAAGGATTTAACAAAGGTGAATGTTAATAATGGGACTAATAAATAAAACCATTCTTCAACGCTTAAGGACCATGCTTCAATAAAGAACCCGGGATGCTGGCTGTATATGTTTTGTGAAAATATATAAAACCTTTTAAAGGTTGGTGCGGTGAAAGTAGGGTAGTTGTATGCAAAAATTACCAGCGACAGTATTAAAAAGTAAACCGGAAGCGTTCTTAACCACCTTCGCAGCCAAAAATTCCACAGGGTATTAATGCCTAATTGTTCACCTAACATTAATTTTATTAATATACGCCCTATTAAAAAGCCACTTAATACGAAAAAGATGGAAACACCATCCAGGGCTATATTATAGATCATTTTCCCTATCACCCGTGGTAAATAGGTGACGCTATGGGTCAGTACAACCATTGAAATAGCGAAAGCCCTTAAAATATCAAGACCGTAAACCCGGCTTTTGTCAAAATCAATTTTTAAGCCAAACATTTCAGTATATTACTATATCAATTTGTATGTAAACTAGTTTCTGGTACAACATCAGGTTTGTATTTATATTTATCTATGATCCTCCGCTCAAAGTATTTGTAACTTATGTGTGCCAGTGAAATTACGATAGCTAAATACAGGACAAAAATGGTGATGTGGATAAGAGGCTTAGCTGTTAAGCTAAACCAGCCCCCGAAAAAAGTTGCAGCAACTACGAAAAATCCCAGTATCGGACTGTGGAATAAATATATTCCATAGGAAATCTTGCCCATATAACTTACTGGCCTGGCATTAAATATTGCCGGGCAAAGCGGTTTTTTTATAGTGGCGGGGGCGATTAAAAAAAAGGCAAAGAGGTTCACCAACGAATATTGGTAAAAAGCCCTGATATTTATCAAAAACCATCGTGTTTTTTCATCAAACCAAAGTGCCGGGAAGTTAAATCCTAAACTTCTGCCTTCAACTAAAAAATATCCAGCTTTTCTTAAAAAGTATAAACATATTAACCCAACGGTTACGCAAATAAATGAGATAATAAAAAAGTTAAGATACGGAAACCTTATTTTTATAGGGAATAGGGCAATCAAAGCACCCATAGCCAAAGCATCGGCCTGACAAAATGTATTTGTATATATAAATTCCCCGAGCCAATACCTGTTTGTAACCAGGTGTACGCCAACAAGGGCGGCCCATAAACGGATAAGCGGACAAACTATTATTATTCCAATTACTATTTTTTTTAATAATTGAGTGCTCGAAAAATAAACAATGAACGGAAATATGAGGTAAAACTGTTCTTCTACAGCTAATGACCACAGATGGCCAAAAAAAGCGTGTTCATACATGGGCCAGTTAAAAAAGTAACCCAGGTTCATTTTAATATTATAAGTATATGTAAGATATACAGGCGTGTCCTGCTTTAGGGTATTGAAACCCAATTGAATATAATCGGTACCTGCCAGGCGAGGTATAAAATAATATACAAGCAAGATAATTGATGCGGTGATAAAGAAGAATAAATAGTAGATTGGGAATATCCTTAATACGCGTTTGTAAAAAAAGTTAGACAAATAAGGTTTGAAGCTCCTGTGTTTTTCATGAAGTAAAATCCTGGTTATCAAGAACCCGGACAATACAAAGAAAATATTTACACCGATCCATCCAAATCGTAATGACAAACTATTATTGGGCCAATGGGTAAATATGACAAGGAAGGCTGCTAAAGCACGTATGCCATCGAGGCCTGGCAGGTAATCTAGTTTTTCAGGTAATTTGTTCAAGTTCTTTAATTATGTACTTGCACCATTTTTGATAGTACAATTCATCCTTCCAATACAGATGAGCCTTTTTGCCTTTTTCAAGAGCATCCTTTTTATCAAGATTTTGCAGCAGATATTCTAATTCATCAATGGTTTTGGCGTAATAACTTATATCATCCCAGGGAATGAACTTTTTGAACGGGCGAACATCCTCATTACCGATAAGGCATGGTGCAACCCCCAATTGCATCGCTTCAAAAAATCGGAATGAATTACAGCTGGTGCCCCTGGGGCTTAGGGCAACGTAAGAAGCCATAGTGTTCAAATTGTAATTTTTAGCCCAAAACCATCGCTTGTATGACCTGGTTGGCAGACTACCTCCGATTATTATTTCTGTATTTGTTTCAAACCGTTTTTGCATTTCCACGCGGATTGGGTGGGTTACAAATGAACCGTTAAATGACGCGAGATATTTTTTTTTAACTGGGAACGGAGGCTTACGATGCGGACTACATAGGATAGGAACATCAATGCCCTCATTAATGGTTCGGGCGCCCGTAAATACTACTGCCTTACCTGCATTAACTAATGTACCTCCGTCAAACTGTGTTACCGTAAACGTTTTTTTATCGTCGATTATAAGTTTGTCAATTTCATGCTGCAATTGCTGCAAGCCCTTCCCATGTTCTGCAAAATCGTGATTAATATGCCACCGGGTCCAATATACAGGCAGATAGTGCCAATTGGCTGCGGAGGGATCATTGGTAAGGATATTTTTTTGTTTTTTTAGCCAAATCAAAAAGTCTTGCTCAATACCATAGTCTTTGTTATGTGCAGGATAACGAAATGTTTGCGATTGTGGTTGTAACAACGATGGTATCGGTAAGATGTGTATTTTCATTAACAGTATTGAAAAAATGCTAATTATTTAGTTCACAAATGCTAAAAAATACGCCCATAGCTTAATTAGCTAAATTCAAAAAAACCTTTTCGTTTATAGAACATGGTATTGCCTGTTTTTGCAAATAAATTGTATGAGTTAATAGTTAAAAAACTATGTGTTTCCGTTTTTAATATGTCCTCAATACCTTTGTTAATACATTCAATAAGTAAAACATCCGGTCTGTATTTTTCCCAATCGTTTGATTTTAAAACAGACATTTCAGCACCCTCTACGTCAATGCTCATGAAATTTATTCTTGTTTCAACCGGCAGATGTTCATCTAATAATTTTCGTAAGGGAACTGACTGTATTAATACAGTTTCCTTAAACTTACACCAATTAAATTTTTTATTTTCTTCGGCTTGCTTTTTCGAAATAGTGTTCATTAAACTTGGCTCAAACATATAAAATTCAACAAGCGCGTCTTTTTCTGATACCACCAATTCAAGATTGGTGTCATTGGGCCTTTCCAAATCAAAAACAATTTTGCTTTTAGGTATGGGTTCAATATTTATCCCCCGCCATCCTTTTTGGCAAAAATAATTTGTGTTTGAAAACAAAGATGGATGATGCGCACCGATATCAATATAGAAGCCTTCGTTAATATTTTCAAACACCCTTTTCAATACCATGTCTTCACCTTCCTGCGAAAATGAGATCTGACCGTTAAGTTGTTTGATATACTCTGGATGATTATAAAAGATATAGTCGACCAGCTTTTTAGGAATGAGATTGAAAAGATGTTTTTGAATAATTTTCTTCAATTTTAAATGCCTGGACTTAAATTGTCATTAGCTTTATCAATAATTGATTGAAATTCTTCAAATTTATTTTCATAAAGGTCATAAACCTTTTGTGCATTAACTTCATCCTGCCTATGCGATAAAGCCGTATTCCATATCCGCATTCCTCCTTCTCCACCGGCACCTAAATGGAAATTTGTTCTATACCAGCCAACTTTAAGACCCAGGGAATACGCTCTCAGGCATACCTCAGCATCGTCCCATTGGAATGGAGCAAAACTTTGATCAATATGTTTAATTTTATCAATAAATAATTGCCTGTTAACCCACATGGGAGCTCTGATGACAAGTTGCACAAATTTAAAATCAACCGACTCGGTATCGTCTCCTATAAATTTGTATTTGAAAGAGTTTTTCCTTTGTCCATAACCACCTTCCAGGTCATAAGCACCTCGTAACTTATCTGAAGTTTTTTCAAAAGGGAGCATATCCATCCCAGCCCTGCCGCCTAAAAAAGCAAGATCGCCGAACTTTTCGAAATATTTTATTGCATCATCAACCCATTTCAAGTCATCAAAATCATCATCATCCTGTAATAACGCCACGTACTTGCCCCTGCTTAAATAGATGGCCCTATCGTAAGTTATCACTTCATACAGATCATTTGCTCTTAATATAAATTCGTTCGCATGAATTAAATTCTCCAGGAGCAGCATAGATTCCTTGATTACAGATCCGTCATCAATTACAATTATCTCCGCATTTTTGAATTGCCTTAGTTTTTCTACGAACTTTAAAACATTCCGGCTTTTATTGTGCGTTTGAATAACAAATGAAACCAAGGGCTCAGGGTTATATTTTTTAGCGGCCCATGATTCATAAGTTTTTTGAGTGACCGGTACTGGCGGAAAAACTTTTCGATATAGTCTTCTAAATATATTTTTCATCGAATTAGAATTTTATCCGTCGACAGCAGGCAATTAATATGCATCATTTGCCAAAAAATCTTTTTGCTTTATCTATGGCCCGTTTCAGATATCTGGATTTTAAGATTTTGATACGCAATGCGTCATTCTCTGTCCTTAAAACCCCGATCGATTTTTCAAGTTCTGTTAATTGTGTTTTCAACAATACATTTTCGATTTCGACGATATTGTCCGGGACTTTTTTAAATATTAAAATATTGCCGTATTCGTAGTTTGGCTTAAACAAGTCGTTGGGATCTGTTATTGTTTTTAAATCAAAAAAAACAGAAGCTGTATCATTGGAATCTATCAGTAAACCCGATTGATAATTTAATTTTTGCAGTGTCTGTATAATAGCAATCACTTTATCAAAAAACTGCCTTTCCCACCCGCCGGCACCACTTTTTTTCAAGCCGCCTCCCCCATATTCAAACTCTACTATAAGCGGCAGGTTTATCTCGTCCAATTCTGTTAATTGTTTAATGATTTCATATTCAGAACCCTCAGTATCTGCCTTCAGAAATGTTATTTGACCGACATTATATTTTTTTAAAAGAGTGGTTAATAAAATGGACTTAACCTTTTTTTGGTTCTCAGCATCTACACCCCACCAATCGCGGTTAATGGACGACAGATCAGACATGTGGCTTCCAAATAAAGTGATCTCACCTTCGTGATCATAAATACAAGCCTCTTCAAAGTGGATGTTCTTTTCTTTGGCGATTTTTAAAAACGGCGGATAAGCTACCGGGTCAACGGCAATACATTCAAGTCCTTCTTCTTTATATTTAAATGAATAGAAATTGTCAGTACCAACTCCGATCTCAATAGCTACACCCTTTTTTTCAGGATCAAAAGTGCTGATCAATAATTTAATAATAGACTGACTTAAGAGTTCTGGAAACATTACTTAATTGCGGCTGTTTTTTTTGAAATATTAACCGTGTTAATCCCGGCGTAATTTATAGACCGGGCAACTATCACTCCATCATAGGAGTAAGTATCGGATAGATCGGCTTCACAAATTATTATAAAATTATTCTTCTTTAAAAGATCAAGACATGAATAGTGAATGTCGTTCGAATGTGTGGATATTACAAAATAGCCTATCTTGTTTTGCTCAATGGTTTTGATGGCCCCCTTTAGCATAGCTAATTCAAAACTTTCAATATCTGAGTGCAGAATATCAATAAAATCAATGCCTTTTTCATTCACAATGTAATCAATCGTAAGCGTTGGCGGCGTGGTGGTCAAATTTACAACGTCGCCAATAAAAGCATTATTAAAGTCTCCCCGGAAGCCATTGGCGTCAAAATTCATTTCTCCAATAACCAAATTCGCTTTATCGGGTTCAAATAAAAAGGCCTTGCCATTTTCAACTTCTTTCAAAAACCACATTGAATAAAAAGACCAAAAAGCACCCAACTCGATCATCGTTGCTCCGGGGTGCATTTTGTTTAAAATGTCAACAAAAACCCGTTCTTCCTGGGGTTCATGCACTCCTTTATTTTTGATCAACATTTTCGTAATACCGTTGCCGTAGTACCCGTCTTTTTTGACCTTTATTCCGTTGTGCATAACCTGGTAATTTCCTTGAACACGTCCGGCATCTTTTACCCGTGGTATGTATTTATTGTCCTCACAACTGACAACATCATTAACCCTTATTTTCCAATCGGGGCTAAGGAAAAACCTGTATTTTAAGTGGTGGTACTTGCCCCTAACCGAGTAATAAATTTTCCGGGCGAGGGGATAAATATTCTTAATCATTTATTTTTATAATTTCAGATGTGAACCGTTGAATATACGCCCCTGTCATAAGGCTTGGTTGAACTAAGCCTTTGGAACTGGGATCATTGTTTACAATCACATCCATAAAATCATCAATTCGTTCAACAACGTTCCCTTTTTGCTCAATATATGTTACCAATTCATATAATCCTGCCGTTAAGGCAAGACTTTCAACCTCAAATTCTACAACGTACCTGCCTTTTTCTATCGTGTAATCGCCCCCGTTGAAACTTGTCCATAAACTGCAGGCCCTGACTCTATTGATATTATTAAAACAAATTGCAAAACTAACATTTGACAAGGGTACAGATGATGCTAAAGTAAGCCTGAATACATGTTTTTTATTTGCTGTTAACTGATAAACAGGTTCTCCTTTATTATTTAAAAACTCAATGTCCTGCACCTTTATTTCGCCTGTGCCGGAACTTTTTTGAACGTTTTTTCTATCCGAAAGGTATTGCCTGATTACGGTTTCTGAATTATCGTAGTTTTCCAGGTAACCATTTTTTAACAAGATGCTTTTTTTACATAGGTGCTGGATATTCTCCATATTATGGCTCACAAACAAGACAGTCCTGCCTTCAGTTTTGCTTACATCCCCCATTTTTCCCAGGCATTTTTTCTGAAATTCAGCATCGCCTACAGCAAGCACTTCATCTATAACTAAAATCTCCGATTCAAGATGGGCCGCAACTGCAAAGGCCAGGCGAACATACATTCCTGAAGAATAACGTTTTACCGGCGTGTCGATATAGCGTTCAACGCCTGCAAAATCAACGATCTCATCAAACTTGCGTTTTATTTCCGCCTTACGCATGCCTAATATAGCGCCGTTCAGGTAAATGTTTTCCTTGCCGCTTAATTCGGGGTGGAAGCCGGTGCCTACTTCTAATAAACTGGCTATTCGCCCTTTAATTTTTACAGATCCGGTAGTTGGAGAAGTTACCCTGCTTAGAATTTTTAGTAAGGTGCTTTTTCCGGCACCATTACGGCCGATGATGCCCACTGCATCACCTTGTTGCACCTCAAAATTAATATCCTTTAAACTCCAGACGATATCGCTTTCACCTTTTGCCGTCCTGTCATTTATTTCCCCTATTTTTAAGAATGGATCTTCTTTCCCCCACATCCTTGCCCAAAAGCGTTCCAGGTCGCGGGAAATTGTGCCCGTGCCAAAATTGCCTAACTGGTATGCTTTTGAAAGGTCTTCGATCTTTATTACACTACTCATTAAACGGTATCAACAAAAGTTTTTTCAACCCTGTTAAAAATCAGGGTACCAATCATTAAAATTATTACTGTAATTGCTATAGCATAGCCAAATAATTCCCAACTATAACTTCCTTCCCCTAAAAAGCCATATCTGAAGGTTTCAATTACACTGGTAATGGGGTTATATTTTATTATCCAGCTATAGGCCGGATATTTTAGCACCGCAGCTTTTAACGGATAAATCACAGTTGTAGCGTACATTAACAAAGGGACGCCAAAAGCTATTACAAATGTAAGGTCGCGGTATTTGGTAGTGACGGCGGAGATCATCATGCCTAATCCTAATCCTAATGCAGCTATTATGATAATTAGCAGCGGAAACAACAGGATAATGGCATTTGGGGCTTGTAATTTACCGCTTACCCCATAATAAGCCATCAGTAAAAGAAACAATATAAACTGCACAGCGAACCTTATCAAATTTGAAAGCACGATGCTTAATGGCATAATCAGGCGTGGAAAGTAAACTTTCCCCAACATGCCAGCATTATCCTTAAATACAGACGATGTTTTGGTCAAACAGTCCGAAAAATAATTCCAAATGATAGTGCCGGCCAAATAAAATAACGGGGCGGGGATCTCACCTGTTTTAATATTGGCCAGATTGTTAAATACAAGCGTGTAAATAAGAATTGTAATTATTGGCTGTACGAAAAACCAAATTGGCCCTAAAATGGTTTGTTTATAAAAGGACACGAAATCACGTCTTACCAATAGTATCAGCAAATCACGATACTGCCACACATCTTTTAGTTTCAGATCAAACAGATTGTTTTTTGCCGTAATTTCAATATCCCAATCTTTTTCAGCCGGGTTATCCATTGTTAATCAGTTGTTCTAAATTATTTATATAGTCTGTTTCGTTAAAATGCAGCAGGCATTTATTTTGAAGGGCCTTCCTTTTTTCTTCGGTCAAAGTGACCCTCAAGCAATCAGCGATGGCTTTTTCTAATTCGTCCAGATCGTCAGGATTAATAGCCCTTCCTAATTCACCATTGCGTATGGCATCAATACTGCCATCTAAATTGCCGCATACCACCGGTAACCCGCAGGCCAAAGCCTCAATAAATACAATCCCAAACCCTTCTTTTTTGCTTGGTAAAACAAACAGGTCGGCTAATAAAAAATGATCAGGAAGTTCAGTTTCATCAATAAAGCCTGTTAAAATAACTTGCTCTTCAACTTTATAGTCACTTATGAGCTTTTGAATCCTGATCTCTTCATTTTGATCATGCGCTCCTGCCAAAATATACCTTATCCCAGGGAACTCATTCTTTAATTTACCGATCACTTTTATAACCTGGTCGTGTCCTTTGTATTGTTCTGTCGATGCGAGGCGGCTTAGCGTGAATATTACCGGTTGGTTCCCATTAAGCTGATACCTGCTCAACAATTGCCGGGGCTTCGTAAACGTTACCGGCAATTTCATAAAAGGATCAACCACGTTATTCAATACTGCGCATAATGTAGGATCAGTATGGTGCCGCCTTATCATTTCCTGTTTTGTGAAGCTGCTTACGCAAATAATCTTGTCACAACGCTTTAAAAACAATTTTTTTATAAAAGATAATGGTCGCCAAACCTCTACGCCATGGGCAATAAGCCAAACTTTACTCTTCGGGTTCGTTATTTTTAACAGATATCCAATAATTGCAAGGTTGATATGGGTTATTATAATAATATCCGGTTTTTTAGCCCCTATAACAGCTTTTAGCACAAAACCTACACGGTTAGTGTCAAATCCCCTGAAATTTTCAGGTGATAAATATTGCGCCATTAGGTCCTGGGGTGAATCATAGGCCGACCAAAGTTTAAAATCCCATTTATTTCGGCAGGATAGAAGATGTAAAGAATGTGCAAGGGTACGGCTCATTTTCTGTATGCCGCCAGTGGTACTGAAAGTCTGTAACGTGAAAAGGATTATTTTTTTAGCCATGTATTTGTATAAGGTAAAGCGCAAAGATTTTTGACCAATGCAACTGGCCCCTTTTGAATTTTTTAACTGCTGTTTGTGCAACTTTACCTTTATAACGGCTTTCGTCACTAATATCAGGATGTTTGCCCATCCATTCCTGCAACGGAAATGTAAAGCCCATTTTGGGCCGCTCCCAAATTGCTTTTGGCAAAATACTGCTGAAGCTATCTATTAATACTTTTTTTGGCAGTTCATTATTGAACCGGATCTCAGGAGAGATGCTTTCAGCCAGTTGCTTAAAATCTTCATCTAAAAATGGTACCCTTACTTCTAATCCATGGCTCATACTCATCACATCGGTGTCACGAAGTAATTGATTTTGCATGTATAAGTTAGTCTCAAACCAGGCTGCGTGCTCTTGGTCATAAGGCCCCAGATCAGGCATAGGATGGTTGTTAAACAAAATGTTATAAACCTGCTTTACGTCGGTATCAAGTATTTTCGCAATGTCTTCAGGAACAAAAAAGCCGCGCAAAAAAAGATAATCCGCCAGGTAGCTATTATGGGTTAAAAATGATACTTTTCTATACTTGTCGGTTTTAAAATGATTAGCGGCTGCAAGCAGCCCAGATGGGATCCTTCGTAAATATCGCAGGTATTTAATTCTGCTGAATGATGGATAACCCCCAAAAAGCTCATCAGCACCCACGCCAGACAAAACGGACTTCAAACCGTCCTCATGGGCGTACTTGCTTATAAACCATGTGTTGGTGCCGTCCGTAGTCGGCATATCCATGGCATGGATTATTTCGGGAAGAAAATTTTCAAAATCTTGCTGTCTTACCAAATGAGCAAATTTTTGGCCGTCTATCTCTCTTAATATCAGGTTTTGATAAGCACGTTCGTCATATGTTTTCTCATCAAAATAAATAGAGATAGTTTTAAGTTGTTGCTCTTTTTGTTCGTTGGCCAAAAGGGATATCAGGCTGGAGTCAGTACCTCCGCTTAAAAAGACCCCTATTGGTGCATCAGCTATAAGTTGGCGTTTCACTGCGGCCCTTAAAGTGTCGCTTATACATTCTTTAATTACGTTAACATCGGTTATATAATGCTGGTGCCCTTTTTTTACGTTGTAAGGAGCTATTTCATAAGTGCATTTATAATGGTCCCATGATAAAAAATGTCCCTTAGCCAAACTATAAACGTTTTTTAAAGTAGTGCCAGGTTCAGGAATATGCCCGAAAGCTAAAAACATCACCGGCCAAGTTTCGTCGGTTGCGTTTGTGACCCCAGCCGATCTAAATGCTTTTACTTCTGATGCAAAACTTAAAGCTTCGTTTTCGATATGATAGTATAACGGCTTTACACCTGTAGAATCGCGCACCAGGTATGTTACAGCTTTTTCAGTATCATATAAAGCAAAAGCGAAAATGCCACGGAGCTTCGAAAATGCTGAAATGCCCCAATGTAAATAGGCGGTCAAAATAACTTCAGTATCTGTATCGGAATGAAATTTGGCCCCGGTTTTTAATAGCTCTTTTTTTAATTCAAGATAGTTGTAAATCTCCCCGTTAAATGTTATCCAAACTTTGTTCTGGGTATCGGCCATTGGCTGATGCCCGTTGCTGCTAAGATCAATAATAGAGAGCCGCCGGTGACCAAATACAAGCCCTCGCCCCTCATCAACAAACACACCCTCATCATCAGGCCCCCCGTGTTTCAATGCCGAACACATCAAACCAACTTTGTTAACCATTTCATCAATGGATAACCTTTTTGATGCCATTCCTGCTATTCTGCACATAACTGATATATAATCATAGCTTCGCCACGTAAGTCACATTTGTAAAACATAACTTATTGTTTGTCATGGTGTTATTGAAAATTCACTAAATGGCGTCAAATAATGGCGCCGCTTGGTGCATAATTACAACATAAATATTAAAATCTGCCGATAAATGAGGCAGCAATGTGTATAATTATTGAATATCCCAGGTTCTCGAGTCTTATCGCCAGCTGTTTTTGCGACCGATAAGTTATCATTTCGCCCTTAAGTCCCTTTAATGGTCCGGCTTTGATTATTATTTTTTCGCCTGGCTGCAAATCGTCCGCGGTAATCTCCAATTCAAAAGGACTAGCCATAAGCAGCTTTAAGTCGTCTATCTGTTTTTTGGGCATTGATGCTACTTTGCCCGAAAAATATATAAACCTTGCTATCCCTTTTGTCATTAAAACTTCGGTTTTCTGAAGTTCGTTAATATGCACGAACAAATATGACTTAATGAATGGTTCTTCTACCCATTTTTTTCGGTCACTCCAATTTTTAAGCTGTCGCTGCAAGGGTAAATAGGTTTCTATCCCTTTGTCCATTAGTGCCTGGCAAGCTTTTTTTTCGGCACGCGGATGGGTATAAACTGGGTACCATTTATTGGCATCTTGCATTAAAGTCATAATTACCAGCGATTTTCTATCTTTTGAACCAATGCCTTATATCCCACCATTTCCTTTCTTTTTGATCAATATAGTAATCTGAGCTTTCATAACCGCTGTAATCGGAATAATAATAATATCTGATACCATAATTTTCGCCTGTAAACTTCGTATTGTAATACCTCGAATGTAATATATCCTCGGCAAAGGCATTCAAAACTATTACAGTGTTATCTAAGTGGTATTCCTGCGCAATTCGCTGCGGCACCGTAGCAGCATAAAATTTTGATTTTCCTGAACGTATCACGAAAAGGTTAATATCGCTCATCCTAATTAATGGTATCGCATCTGAAACTAAGCCCACAGGAGCTGTGTCAAACATGACAATGTCGTATCTTGATTTAAGTTCAGTCATAAGTTGCGACATCCGCGCAGAATGCAATAACTCTGACGGATTAGGAGGGACCGGTCCGGATATAATAAAATCAAGGTTTTTTTGTTGTGAATGAATGATAATATCGTCCGCTTCGCATTGGTTGGCCAGGTAATTGCTTAATCCAATATTATTTGGTACATGGAATGTTTTATGCAATTTTGACCTTCGGAGATCGGCTGCGACCAAAATCACCTTTTTATCGATAAGTGACAAAGTGCTGGATAAATTAACGGCCACAAATGATTTTCCTTCCCCGGCGACCTCAGACGTTATGCAAATGACTTTACTTTTTTTCTCGGATGCCAGAAAATTTAGATTGGTGCGGACTGAACGCACTGATTCAGCAAATACTGATTTTGGCTTACTAATAGCAAGTATTTGTGTGCTGTATTCATCGATTTCTTCCGGAAATTTTCTTATAACCCCTAATATTGGTATCGTTGTAAGGCTCTCAATCGTCTCTTTATCATAGATGTAAGGGTTAAGTATCCTGATGAGGATAACCAGCCCTAAGCCTATAGCCAGCCCAAAAATAACCGCTGAACGATGGATGCCGTGTTCATCGGGAGAGACCGGGCTGAGATTGGGCTGTGCCATATCTACAATTGTAGCCCCGGGTAATATGCCCGCACTGCTTATTTGTGCATCTAATTTTTTTTCGGACAAAAAGGAGTAAACTTTATCATTGATCTCAAAGTCGCGTTTTAAACTAACAAGATCGCGTTCAGCAGAAGGCATTTCTGATATTCGCTTGTTTATAGGTGCAAGTTGGTTATTAAGATATTTTAACTTGTTATTAATAAGTAATATTGATGCGTTGATGCCATTTAACGCATCATTTTTTACTTGTAGTATTTTCTGGTTTATGTCCTGTATCGGTTGAGAATTATTATTAAACGTTTTTAACAAAGATGTTTTCTCGTCAAGCAAATTATTAAGTGTTTTAATAGTTTCATTTAAATCCGCATCAACCATTCCCCCCATATCAAAATTGAGGTTCACATTATCTTTCCCCTTAATTATTGCCTGCTTAAACTGATCAATTGCAATTAGCTGAATTTTTAATATTGAACTTTCTCCTTCAATTTCTTTAGCTTTTCCAATTTCCATTTCAGATGCCGAACTAACATCCATTATTTTTGAATTATGCTTATACTGCTCAATCGAATTCTCCGATCCCTTAACTTCATTTGAAAGGAAATCAAGTTGACTGTCGATAAATTGAATCATCTGTGAAGCTGACTGTCTTCGCTGGTTGCGGTCATAGTTCAGATATTCCACCATTACCGCGTTTAATACGGCAGCTGCAAACAATGGGTTTGAATCGGTCTCCTGCAGTGAAATGATGTTTGAGTTTTTAGCGGTTTCGCTGGCGTGCAAACCGCCCCTCACCCTGCCAATAAAATCTTCGGCGGAATTTAGTTTAAACAGGTACGATGCCGTTTTAGGGATCTCGCCAGGGTATTTTATGCTGAAAGACGTAGGGCCTATAGTGAAAGGAACATTATAATTATATACACCTTTAATATCCTTGCCTGAATTCTTATAACGTATGCTAAAAGTACTTTTGTTTATAGGTTCATAAGTGATTAAATCATGAAAAAAATTTAAGCTATCAAACTTAACAAGCTCAACATTGAGTGGTTTATCAGGATATAGTTCGGTTGTGCGGTTAAGCACACGCCCGACAATGTAAAAACTAATTTGATAGTCAAGATGTTTTATAGCGTTTAGCAAAAGAGGCGTACTTTGTAAAACAGTTATTTCGCTCTGTATCCTGGATGAATTTGCCCTGTCTGTGGCGCTTGTTATGCCAACGCCAACCAAATCGGGTATTTCAGATTTCTTTTCTTCGAACTTCATTGTAGCTGAAGTCGCGTAAGTTTTTGGCGTATACCATAAATAAACATTCGCTATAATGGTGCAAATGGCAACAGAGCCCGCTATCCAATACCACCTGCTTAAAATAATTTTACCCAGCTTAAAATAATCAATTTCCTGGTTCGGTAGCTTATGTTGTATTTTGTCAGTTTCTTCCATTAGTGACGGGTGAGCGTGATGATAATTAACGCGGTGTTAAGTAAAATCAATATTGGTTGAAATATTGCTGAAAAGTTTTGCAAATTATCAGCGCGCGCCCCTCTTTTACTTTGCGCAACATAAATTATATCGCCGCTTTGGAGTATCGCGCGCGAATCATTTACTGACTGGATATCATTTAAATCAATTTCAATTGTCTTTGGATTTTTCTCCGTTCCGCGTACAATTTTAATGTCTTTTTCGTTTGCCTTATCGGTAAGCCCGCCTGCCTCACCGATGACGTCTATTAAGGTGGTTTTATCTTTCACCAACACATAATTTCCCTGTGATTTTACTTCACCAAGTATCGTTACCTTCAAATTAACTATCTTCAAATCTATAATAGGGTCTTTAAGCAGGTTTTTACGATAAAGGTCCTCAATAAGTTTTTGCGCCTCTGCCCTGGTGAGCCCCACAACTTGTATACGGCCTAAAGCAGGCAAAGCAACTGTCCCATCTTCTTCTACCTGAAAAATTTGTCCTTGCATCGCATTTCCGCTTGCCACATTCACATTAATGGGTGCGTCATTGACAATATATTTAATATCCTGTAGGTTCCTTATTTGTAAAAGGTCCTGGGACTGTATGCGGTACATATTAATGGCAACCGGATTTTTTTTCGCGGTACTATCAGAAATTGATTTTTTTTTCTCGAAAAGTACTTGATACTGGTTAGAGCACGATGTACAAAATAAAAATACCGCTAAAATTAAGTATGAAAAAATTAATTGACGCATATATACATCAGCTCGTAATGTTAATTTAATTAGGAATCCAGGCCAAATTTACATAATTTTACGACGATAAACAGCGTATTTTTCCTAAGTGGAGGATTTTAAAATTTCTTTGGTCACCGTAACCTTTAATGCCGAAAATACTATTGGCCGCTGTATTGAATCCGTTATTAGCCAAGACTATAAAAACGTTGAATATATAATTATCGATGGTGGTTCAACCGATAATACTATCCGGATTATAGACCAGTACAGGGACCACATTGATCATTTCATATCGGGGCCTGACAAGGGAACTTATGATGCCATGAATAAAGGCATCGAACTGGCATGTGGAAATATTATTGGCACGCTTAATGCCGATGACTACTTTGCTGACAGTGATGTATTAAGCACAGTAGCTAAAACTTTTGATTGCCAAAATGTCGATATTGTTTACGGCGATCTTGATTATGTAAATAAACAAGGAAAAGTAATTCGCAAGTGGCGATCAAAAAAGTATTCGCAGGGCATGTTTAATTGGGGATGGATGCCTCCGCACCCGACATTTTATTGCAAAAAGGAAATATTTAATAAATTAGGTCCTTATAGCCTGGAATATGGTACTGCTGCAGACTATGATTTAATGGTAAGGTTTATACACTTCCGTAAAGTCAAAGCTTTTCATATAAAGAAAGTTATGATAAAAATGGAACATGGCGGTATCAGCAACAAAAGCTACACCAATCGCGTAAAAGCTTTATACAATGATTTTAAAATTATGCGAAACAATGGTATTTTAATTCCAATTGTTGCCATA
>Ga0206898_10054_pt1 | contig 35651 bp, 36 predicted proteins | sample Alteio_BWOrgHeat_50_FD_153237 | JGI IMG/M metagenome (GOLD analysis project Ga0206898, IMG submission 153237) | Enriched cells from forest soil in Barre Woods Harvard Forest LTER site, Petersham, Massachusetts, United States -... | ecosystem: Environmental > Terrestrial > Soil > Temperate forest >...
TAGCTAGGAAATTCAGGCAGGTATTTGCGGATATCATCCTCTAAAGAAAGTTCCCCTTGCTGCTCCAGCAACAGTACAGCGGCGGCAGTAACCTGTTTGGTGATTGATCCGGCTTCGGTTACCGTTTCGGTTGTGTATGGCACATGATGTTCAATATCAGCCAGGCCCCAGGCTTTTGAAAAAATGATCTTGCCTCCCCTGCTGACAGACAGCTGGCATCCCGGGTTATCCGGTTTATACCTGTCGAATAAATGCGTGATAATGTTTACTGTGTCCTGCCAGCTTTGCGCTTTAACGGGACGGCAGAATGAAATAAACAGGATAAAAAGGAGAAAGCGTTTCATAGCCTAAAGATTGTAAATAATTATTACCTGTTGACCTTTCCCTTTTTCCAAAAATTTAAGTTTTTTACAACCAATTGAAATAAAGCGAGATATATTAAACTATGGGATGTTTTTAATTTATATTTAACCTGTAAAATTCATCACCATGAAAACAATTGTTAAACTTGTTACACTGTGCTTTTTTACCTATGCCGGCAATTGTATCGCACAAAATCCTAAAGCCGACAGACAGCAGTTAGTCTCAATAGGCAATCTTAAATTAGAATCGGGGGCCATTATTCAGGACTGTAAAATAGGATACCGCACTTACGGACATTTAAATGCAGAAAAGAGCAATGGTATATTGTTTCCTACCTGGTTTGTTGGCACTTCAAAGATGATAGAAGGGTTTGTAACTCCCTGGAGGAGCGTTATAGATACTACCAAATATTTTTTAATTATTGTTGATGCGATCGGCAACGGTGTGTCAACATCACCATCAAATAGCGTAAAACAACCTGGCGCAAAATTTCCGGCATTTTCTATCAGAGATATGGTGGAAAGCCAGCACCAGTTACTTACTGCAATATTAGGGATTAATCATTTGCGAGCGGTAATAGGCATTTCGCTGGGAGGGATTCAAAGTTTTCAATGGGCTGTTAGCTACCCTGATTTTGCCGGGCGAATTATTCCTGTTGTTGGCAGCCCGCAGCCTGGGAGTTACGATCTGATGCTTTATAATACTTTTTGTAAAATTATTGAGGCCGACACTGCCTTTAATCACGGTAATTATAAGGCCAATCCTATTATTGCACCCGCTACCATGGTATTGCAGCTTTCGGCGCTTACACCCGCTTTTATAACCAAATCCATCCCACGCGCTAATTTTGCCGGATGGCTGCATAATGTGGAAACCGCTAAAGTACCTGATTGGAATAATGCTTATTACCAGGCAAAGGCCGTTATTGGCAATGATATCGCCAAACCATATAATTCATCGCTGTCTGAGGCTGCAAAACAGATCAAAGCAAAAATGCTGTTCATCATTTCGGAACAGGATCATTTGGTTAACCCTGCCCCGGCCATCGAATTTTCGAAACTGGTAAACGCACAGGTTGTAAAAGTAAATAGCGAGATGGGGCATTCGGCGCATGTATTTGACGACCAGGCGGTAAAGAAAAGCATTATTGACCTACTGGCGACGGACTGATAAAGCGCGATATCAACACCCATTGCTGCACATTACGATCACAACAAGTAATGTCGATCTTTCGGCAGTAGCTGAAGCCTTTTTTCCTTATATACAAAATTTGAAATTTCCGTTGTATATTATCACCATGCTAACAAAGGGCGAACAAATCATCAGGCAATGGTACCTACAGAAAAACCGGGAGCGGTTCCCCTCTCATATAAAAATGGAAGAAGTTTAATCAATAGCTTTTCGAGTTCGCTGAACCGCCACCCTTTTACCTGTAAATCTCTTTCCGGTGGCCGATGTCAATAATCATGATCTGCAAAAGATGGTCGGAAATGTTGTAAATAATACGATAGTCCCCTACCCTAATACCCAGCTTTCGCGCCCTGTTAATTTTTTACAGCCAGGCGGCCGTGGGTTTTTTTCGAGCAATAGAATCTTTTCGCTGATAGCCTCAAAAAACGGACTACTAATTTTTGCGAGTTGCTTTTGTGCAGATCGTTCAATCTGTACCGCGTAATTCATTTAACAAGTCCGTTTTTGATTTCATCCAGGGCTTGCCGAAATGGCACGAACTCTTTATCCTTACGGCTTTCAAATGCGTCTGCAGCTTTAATATCTTCCAACTCCTCAAGGTCATCCAAAATGCCTTGAAATTCTGCAACGGTCAGAAAAACGCCAAGCGGTTCGTCGTGCTCGCCTTTCACATACTGCGGATGTAAGTTCAGTGTTTGCATACACAAATTTAAAAAATTAAATTAAGCTATAACATTCTGTCCATTTTTTAATTATATCCAAATATTCCATTTTCCGTTGTATATTATCAGCATGCTAACAAAGGGCGAACAAATCATCAGGCAATGGTACCTGCAGAAAAACTGGGAGCAGTTTCCGTTTCAGCAGGAGATGATGGAAGCTTACCTGGGCGGTTATTCGGGTTTGTTAAACGCACCGACCGGCAGCGGTAAAACGTTCGCTTTGTTCCTGCCTTTTTTGGCTGATTTTATCAATAAACATCCCGATACCTATACAACTCAGATCAATAACGGACTGTTGATGCTTTGGATTACGCCCCTGCGTGCTTTAACCAACGATATCAGGAAAGCCATGCAGGAGGTTTGCGATGAAATCGGCCTCCCCTGGCGGATCATGACGCGCACGGGCGACACGTCCGCTGCCGAAAAACAGGCATTGAAAAAGAAACTGCCCGAAGTATTGCTTACCACGCCCGAAAGCCTGCACCTGATGATGGCCCAAAAGGAATATCCAAAGCTGTTTCAATACTTACAGGTGGTTGTAATCGATGAATGGCATGAGCTGCTGGGCACCAAGCGTGGTGTACAGGTGGAGTTGGGTTTGTCCAGGCTGAAGGCGCTTTGCTCAGTTGGCAGTGCGCAGTTGGCAGTTGGCAGCGAAGAGATCGCAGCAAAAAGCCAGTCAAAGCAAACTGCAAACCTCAAACTGCAAACTGAGGACTGCCCACTGCCCACTGCCTGCTGCCAACTCAAAATCTGGGGTATCAGCGCTACTATTGGTAACCTGGAAGAGGCTGCTGACGTGCTGCTGGGTAATGATTTTCCGTCGGAAAGGATCAAAATGGTGCGGGCACATGTGGATAAGCGGTTGGTTATACAATCCATCATTCCGGAGAACATTGAGAGTTATTCCTGGTCGGGGCATATTGGCTTAAAGTTGTTGCCGCAGGTAATGGAGATTGTGGCCAAAAGTGTAACTACACTAATATTTACCAATACCCGCTCGATGGCCGAGATATGGTATCATGCCATCCTGGACAATTACCCCGAATATGCCGGCATCATGGCTATGCATCACGGATCGCTGGATAACGACTTGCGCACCTGGGTGGAGCAGGCCCTGCATGCCGAAGCGCTAAAAGTAGTGGTATGCACATCAAGTTTGGATTTGGGTGTCGATTTCAGGCCGGTTGATACCGTTATACAAGTGGGTAGCCCCAAAGGTGTGGCGCGTTTTATGCAGCGCGCAGGTCGGAGCGGACACTCGCCGGGTGCAATTTCAAAAGCTTATTTTGTGCCAACGCATTCGCTGGAATTGTTGGAGGGAGCAGCCCTTAAAGATGCCATCAAACGAAAGATTTTTGAAAGCCGCGATCCCATGCTCCTCACCATGGACGTGCTTATTCAGTATATGGTTACGCTGGCCGTATCTGATGGCTTCCGGGCAAATGAACTGTTTGAAGAGGTGAAAACGACTTTCGCCTTCACCGACTTGATGAGGAATGAGTTTAACCAACTGCTTGATTTTATCACCACAGGCGGCAAAACCCTCGCCCAATACGATGAGTTTTTAAAAGTGGAAATTGAAAATGGCCTGTATAAAGTTAACAACCGGCGCGTGGCCATGCGGCACAGGTTGAGCATCGGCACCATTACCAGCGAACTGAGTGTACGTGTAAAATGGATGAGCGGTGGCAGTTTGGGTACCATCGAAGAATCATTTATCTCGAAATTAAAACCCGGTAACACCTTTTGGTTTGCGGGACGTAGCCTGGAGTTTATCCAGTTAAAAGAGATGACCGCCCTGGTAAAAAAATCAAACGCCCGCAAAGGAATGATCCCCAGCTGGAATGGCGGGCGGATGCCGCTGTCATCGCAATTGGCGGCCGTCTTCCGGGATAAGCTCGATGAAGTTGCGCTGGGGACAGCTCATGATGAGGAAGTTATCGCTTTAAAGCCGCTTTTTGATTTGCAGTCGCAATTATCGCACCTGCCACAGAGTCATGAGTTTTTAATTGAATCGTTTAAATCGCGGGAGGGGCATCACCTCATATTTTACCCGTTTGAGGGCCGACTGGTACACGAGGGCATGGCATCGCTGCTCGCCTATCGCATCAGCAAAATAAAACCGGCTACGTTTTCCATCGCCATGAATGATTACGGGTTTGAATTGCTCACGGACGAAGACATTCCTATTGAACAGGTTTTGGAAGATGCCAGCTTTTTTTCGATTGATAACCTGATAGAAGATATACAGCACAGTTTAAATGCAAACGAAATGGCGCGGCGCCGGTTTAGAGATATTGCCCACATCGGCGGACTGGTGTTTACCGGCTATCCCGGTCAGCAGATAAAAAACAAACATTTGCAGGCATCCACTTCGTTGCTTTTTGAAGTGTTTAATGAATACGAGCCTGATAACTTACTCGTGCGGCAGGCCTACAACGAAGCGCTGGCCTTTCAACTGGAGGAATTCAGGCTGAGAGCCGCCCTGCAGCGGATCATCACCCAAAACATCATTTTAAAGGTAATTGAACGACCAACGCCCTTCGCCTTCCCCATTATGGTTGATAGCCTGGGACGCGAGCGACTGACCACCGAACCCCTTGAAGAACGCATAGCCAAAATGGCCCGCCAATACGAAGTGGACCTGCCCGAAAAAGCCGAAAGGCCTAAAGTTGGGAAACCCAGAAAGCCGGGAATTGTGAGGAAGAAAGGTTTGTAAAGTCCAACGATAAAACCACCCACCATGTCATTTCGAACGAAGTGAGAAAACTTATACGCCAGGATTCGCGGACTTTACAGGGGGGCGCAAATGCATTGGCGTAAATACAGGGCGCGGAAGGTTTCTCCCTGCGGTCGAAATGACAGATTGTTGTTTATATTGGAATTCAATCATAAATCTCCCGCCCCAGCAAATGCGAACACAACTGTACCGCACTTGCAAAAGCATCCTCATGAAAACCATATTTAAAGTAGCTGCCGCAAAAGTAGATGGGGCCGGTTCCGTTTAGTCTGTGCAGTTCGGCCTGGGCGTTAATGGCCGGTACATCAAACAGGGGGTGGTCATAATCCAGTTCTTTAATGATCTTCGATTCATCCAACCCATCGTGCGGGTTGATCGAAACAAAATAATCCTTTTTATCCGATACCTGCTGCAGCCGGTTCATCCAATAAATGGTGGTAGGCGTCAGTTTGCCATCCTGCATTTTTATGCTGTAGTTCCAGCTGCTCCAGGCCAGTTTGGCTTTGGGCATAATGCTTTTATCGGTGTGTAAAACAGCTTTGTTGTATTGATATTTAAATTTCGATAAAAGCCTTTCTTCTTCGGATGTTGGCGCATCCAGCATGGCCAGCGCCTGGTCGCCATGCGATGCGATAATTATCCGGTCAAAGGTTTCAGTTGAACCATCGGATGCATGAACAGTCACTTTGCCGTTTTCGCGAATTACTTTTACAGCTTTACGATTGACGCAAATACGATCTTTGAAGGGCTTTATCAATATTTCGCGATAAGCCTGGCTGCCATCCTGAAGCGTGTACCATTGGTGCTGGGTATCAAGCCCTAAAAAACCATGATTTAAAAAGAATCGGATTAAAGTTACCGCCGGGAAATCCAGCATCTGTTCCATCGGTGTCGACCAAACTGCGGAGCTCATCGGCACCAAATATTTCCACAGCATATCCTCGCCAAAACCGAATTCCTTAACGTATTCGCTTATGGAGTAGTTGGCATATTTCGGGTCGTCCAGTATCTTGATGCTCTCTTTGTTGAACCGGCCGATCTGGCTCAGCATCTTAATATATTTCAGGTTGAATATATTTTTCCGTTGGGCAAAAAGATGGTTAACGCTCGATCCGCTGTACTCCAATCCTGTCGGCAAATGCTGTACACTGAACGACATATCTGTTTTTTTGATAGGCGCTTTTATCTCATCAAACAGTTTGCACAGGTTGGGGTAGGTTTCAAAATTAAAAACCATAAAGCCGGTGTCAACATAAACAGGTTTGCCATTCTCATCAACCGTAACCGTATTGGTATGGCCGCCCACATAATCGTTTTGCTCGTAAATGGTTAGGTCGCTATTATCATGCAGAAAATGCGCACATCCCATGCCTGCTATTCCTGTGCCTATAATGGCTGTTTTGCCCCCTTGCCTCCGCCCACTGGCGGAGGTGTTATTATCGAATTCGCTTGTTTGCATATAAATCATTTATTCCTCCCCCTTTAGGGGGTCGGGGGGCATACTGTATTGATAAAAGTTTCGACAGCGTAGGTAGATAGTTGTCCGCCGGGGCCATTTAAATTAAAATCAAATCCGTGTGTTGCCCAGGGCAATTGCAGGAAATAATATTTAACGCCATTGGGCTTCAATTTTTTGATCAGCCGCTCGTCATGCAGGGGCGATACCAATACATCATTCATGCCGTGGATCATCAAGGTTGGCACCGATGACTTGCTTACAAACTCAACCGGCGAACAGTTAAAATATTTTTGAGGCACCTGGGCATAAGTGCCGCCCACGTAATCGTTCATCACTTTGCGCGAATCCATGATCAAAGGGTTCGACGGGATCGAATATCCCCAAACCATATCCGATGGACCGTAAAAATCAATCACGCCCTTAAGCGCCGGTTCATGAATGGTATATGCTGCCAGCAATGCAATCTGCGCACCGGCCGATCGTCCCAGCAAAACAATTTTATTCATATCAACATGCAGTTCGTCGGCATGTTTGCGCATGTAGGCTATTACTGCCTGTATATCTTCAACCGGGGCGGGTGTTTGCCACTTAGGCGCCATGCGATAATTTATAGCAGCAACATTATACCCTTTGGCAGCGAGGTAGCTGTTTAACTCCGGCAGTTGTTTACTGTCGCCACCGGCCCATGAGCCACCATGCACAACAATTATAACGGGACGGTGTTCTTTCACATCCGCGACTTTATGCTGCGCCGGATAAAAATCCATATTCATGGTGGTATTCGCGTATTTTGCGTAAGCTATGGTTTTATAGGCAACGCCCTTAGTCCCTTTAAATAAATTGAAAAAACTAAATGGCTGCTTGTCTTCTGGAAATGCAACGTGTGATTGCCCGCCTGCTGCTCCGCTAAAGGCCTGCTCCATATCGCTTTTTACGCCTTTGGCAACCCAATAGGCCCGCACAATCGGCGATAAATAGATAATTAGCGTAACCAATCCCAAAAGCGTCCCTGCCAATTGGTATTTGTGCGCCCAATAGCCGGTAGCAAGCAAAACAATGGTAATAACCGCGAATATCAATGGGAATTCTGTTACGCCAATGGCCAGCAGCCACAAATGATATTCGGGAGCTTTAAAAAGACTTAAAAGGGAGATCAGGAAAAAGAGCAGGATAAAATAAAAACGAACCATAAAAAAATATTGTTGAAAAAGGTATTGCAGCATTTATCAGCGGGAGACGCAAAGTATTGCGTCTCTACGGGTTGGCTTTATGAAACAAATAATGGCTCACAATCCATTCGTTGCCATTATTATAGTTCCATAATTCAGCACAGGCCATATAAAATATACGCCAGTAAACCCACCACTTCAACGCGTTTTCCTTGCCGTAGGTTTCTGCAAACAGGGGCATAATCTCCGACTTGTGCGCGTCCTGGTTTTTAAGCCAGGCCTCGGCGGTTTTACCGTAATGGGTGCCGTTAACGTGCCAGTGTTTTTCAACGGCCAGGTCATCATTAAAATAAAACAGCAGGTCGTCGCTTGGCATGATCCCGCCGGTGAAAAAGTATTTGCTCATCCAATCGGTATCGTCAATCACTTCAAACAGGTAGGCATATTCCTTATGGGTAAATATATGGATGAACAGTTTTCCCTCTGGATTCAAAAACGAAGCCACCTTTTTCATCAGCAAGGTATAATTGCGCATGTGCTCAAACATTTCCACCGAAACAACCCTGTCGAATTTTTCATCAATGCTAAAGGTGTTCATGTCGGCCGTAATCACCGTCAGGTTGGTTATGCCTCTTAGCTTTGCCTGCTGATCGATGTGTAATTTCTGCGTGCGGGAATTGGAAACTACTTTAAACAAACTTCCCGGAAATTTGGCCGCCATGTAAAGCGACAACGAGCCCCAGCCGCAACCTAACTCCAATACCTTTTGACCATCCATTAATTCCGCGCGCTCGCAGGTGAGGGCCAGCATATCATCTTCGGCAGTATCAAGGTCGGTAACGCCGGGTTTGTAGTAACAGCTGGAATATTTGAGGTTTTTACCGAGACAGTATTGGTAAAATTGGGTGGGCACTTCGTAATGCTGCTGGTTTGTATCCATGGTATTCACCGCAATAGGCGACGCCTTCAGTTTATCAATCAGCGCCATTAAATGAGCCTGCTGCGCCTCAACGCCGCCCTTGTTTTCGTCGGCAAGCCTTTGCTTCAATAAATTCCGGATGCCCTTACGCAATAAAAAATCAGGGACTTTATTTTGTTCAATCAGTTTATCGTACCACATTGTGAGCAGGGCGGCTTTTGCCGGGTTGTTTTGTTAAATGTATTAATAATGTTTTAGGGAATTACGTTTTTGTGGTGATAATGGATTGAATAAATTATTTTTTTGAGTTCGTTGTCTGAACCGTGATTTATGGAATTGGTGGATCAGCAGGATTTTTATGAGGTAAAGTTATTTTTGGGCATTCCCGCTGATAGAGCGGGCCGCGCTCTCCGCTCATACTGCACAGGCCTTATTCACTTGGCCGGTATCCGCTGCTATCGCTAATGCTTTTGTCTGAACCGTGATTTATGGGATTATTGGATTAGCGGGATTTTTATACCGGCATACCTGTCCTGATAAATTTCTATCCTTTTTTAAACCAGGGAACAAAAGCACTCACCCTTTTTTGATAAGCTTTAAATGCGTCACCTTTTGAGCGGATGGATTGCTCTTCCGTCATCGGGATGCCCGTTACCTTCAGCAACAGGTATAATATAATAGCCGGACTGATGATACCCAGGTAGCCATATGGCGAGCCCAGCGCGAACACAAAGTACGATACCCACATCAGCCACTCAAAAAAATAGTTGGGATGCCTGGAATAGCCCCACAAGCCTATATCGCATACCTTGCCTTTGTTGGCAGGGTTCTTTTTAAAGGCGACTAATTGCGCGTCGGCAACGGCCTCGCACAATACGCTTATCACCCACAAAGCCGCGCCGGCATATTCAAACGGCGACAGACTTGTAGATTTATTAAGCGAAACAACTATAAAGGGTATAGCCAGCAATACGTTGGAAATAGCCTGGAACTGGAAGAAAAAAAACAGCTTCCGCTCGGCATGGGGCGCCCATTCCTTGCGTAACTGTGCGTATCGTGGTTCCTCATCGTATTTGTGTTTTAAAACCCTAACCGCCAGGTGGGTGCCCAGCCGGGTGCCGGCAACAATTACCATACCGCAAATAAGCAGTTTGCGCGTCTCAAATCCGGGGGCCAGCAGTAACAGGATGATGGCAATCACCGGGAAATTGTACGACCAAAAAATATCCACCACACCGGCATTTTTTATGTTATGCGCCCATATCCATACAAACAGCATAATGAGGCAGCAAACCAGCAGGCTGATGGTTCCGAGCGATAAAGGGCCGAAAATAGGCGTTATTAATTCCATATTATTTATTAAAAAATTCCTTTAATCCTTCGCCGCGTTTCAACTTAAACAGTTGTATCAGCACGTAAGCGCAACTGGCGATACTGCCTAAAGTTACCAATAGTATCAGCCATAATAACCGCAGACCAACGTTGTCTTCCTTGTAACAAACCCACAAAAAAATCACCGTTACATTGGCGTAAAAATCCCACAGGGTAGCGCGCATCCAGGGTATAGATCCCAAAAAATCCCATTGGGCAAACAGGCTGCTCGTTAGGCTGGTGCTGATTACGATATAGCACATCCATATAAAAAGTAAACCGAAAAGGATTTTTAAAGCAGTAATTATTGAACTCATACTTTCCTCAATTTTATGATCCGCAGCCAATGCATTAATTTGATAACATGATACGATGGATCAAGCTCGAACCAGCGTTTTGCAAAGTTAACGTCGTTTGGTTTCTGGTGATGATTGTTCTGGAAAAGTTCGCCCATCATTAAAAAATCAAGCGGCAGCATATTTTTGCTATGGTCGCCATTATCAAAGTTTGTATAGCCGTATTTATGCCCGCACCAGTTTACAATAGCGCCATGCAGCGGCCCCATAAAAATTGAACAGGCAATAACAAATATAACCACCAATAAGGTGCAAAAACGATATAAAACGCAATATAAATGCAACAAAACCCAGGCGGGTGATCCAAAAAGTTGCCAATATAATCAAGCGCCGGCCAGTATATGATCTTGTTCGTCACGCCTCAACGTACGATAAATTAAGGCACCGGCGATTTACAAATGGAAAATATTTGTGCTACTTTTAACAAAACCAATTATCATGACCAGGATCATCTGCTGTTTGTTGCTGCTGGCTTTGCCCGCTATTGCTCTTTCACAGGATAGTACCAGTGCAAAAAATATCACCGGCTGGCATATTATCCAAACCAATGGAATGCCCGAGAAACGGGAAGATTGCGGCTTTGTAGAAGTGAACGGCCTTTTTTACCTTATAGGTGGGCGTGGCATAAAGCCGGTGGATGTGTTTAACCCTAAAAACAATACCTGGCAGCACAAAGGCAATACACCTGTTGAACTGAATCATTTCCAGGCGGTGGCTTATAAAAACTTCATTTATGTGGTGGGCGCCATGAATGGCCGCTTTCCGCACGAAAAGCCGCTGGATAATATTTATATCTACAATACCGAAACGGACGAATGGAAGGTGGGGCCTGCAATGCCTGCGGGCAGGTTACGCGGCTCTGGTGGCACTGTTATCTACAAAAATAGAATATACCTGGTTTGTGGCATACAGGATGGGCATTGGGATGGCTTTGCATCTTGGGTGGATGAGTTTGACCCCGAAACCGGCACCTGGCAAATTTTACCCGATGCCCCACACGCCCGCGATCATTTTAACGCGGTGGTTATCGGTCATAAACTCTATGTGGCTGGCGGCAGGCGCACCTCATTTAAAACACATGAGATAGCCAGGCTAACCGTACCTGAAATTGACGTCTACGATTTTAAAACCAAAACCTGGGAAACTTTGCCCGCGGCTAACAACATGCCAACCCTGCGCGCTGGTACTGATGCGGTGGTTTATAACAATCAGTTAGTCATCATCGGCGGCGAAAGCGCTGCTCAAAAAGAATCGCATCACGATGTGGAAGCCTATGACTCTAAAACCGGAACATGGAAAAAATTGCCACCCATGGTTACCGGTCGGCATGACACCGGGGCCCTCACTTATAAAAACCATATTTACATTGCGGCAGGTTCGGCCAATAGTGGGGGCGGTCCTGATCAGGATACTATTGAAGTACTGTAACGATAATTTAATTTTCAAATCAATTTAATAATCAGCATGTTGATAGAAAATATTTTCTCTTAAATATTTTCTATTTTTCATTTGGAAAATTATATTTGTCAAATATTTTCCAAATTTGTAATGAAAGAAAAGATTGTAGAAGCATCGCTAAAGCAATTCCTGGCAGATGGTATCCGCAGTAATACCGTGCAGAAGCTTGCTTCGGCGCAGGGTATCTCTACCAAAACCGTTTACAAATATTTTGCCGATAAAGAAGCATTATTGGAAGAATGCCTTAAAGTACATTACAGCCAGGCGGATGTACAAATGGCGCAAATGCTCGCCGATAAACCCAACCCCGTTGCTTTTTTATGTGCCATTTATACCAAATCAATGGAAATGGATTTTGGCACCAACCATGCTTTTTACCACGATTTAAACTACTACTACCCCGAATTGCAGGATAAAGCCATAAAAAATTTTAGCCACAACGCGGTTAAGATTTTGTTGTCCGCCATAGCAAAGGGTGTTTCGGAAGGGTATTTTCTCCCATATTTAAAACCTGCGGTGGTGTTGGAGGCGCTTAGCGTACTTTACGCTTCGGTTACCCGGCATCCCACCTATAAAAAATACAAACTCGCGCCCGCTCAATTGGTGAAGCACACTATTGATGTTTACCTAAGGGGTATTTGTACCGATAAAGGATTAGCGATTTTCAACCAAATAAAAGGAATTTAATACTTGAACAATATGAAACGCACTGTTTTCACCCTGTTGCTGGCCTGTTGCGCCATTTTTTGTGCTGTAGCACAAACCCCCGACTCGTTAAATTTAATGCCGCGCCCGCAAACCACTAAAATTTCGGCCGGTAAGTTTTTATTCACCACCCAATTTACAATCGGCATAAAGGGCCCTGCCAGCGAAAAACTGGTTGCGGCGGTTAACCGGTTTTATATTCAATTGGGCAAACGTACGGCCCTGGTTTTCCCACAGCAGTTTATTACCGCCGCTGATAATAAAGCCGGTGCACAACTGTATGTAAATTACAACGAAACAGTTCCGGCGCAAATCGGGATGGATGAGAGTTATCAGCTAAGCATTTCATCAACCCAAATAGCACTGAACGCCAAAACCGATATCGGTGTGATTAGGGGCCTGGAAACCTTATACCAGTTGGTTGAACCCGGCAATGGCGCCTATTTTTGTCCCTTGGTTGAAATCAGCGACAATCCCCGGTTTAAATGGCGCGGTTTGATGATAGATGTGGCCCGGCATTTTATTCCGTTTGAAGTTTTAAAACGGAATGTTGATGCCATGTCCATTGTGAAGATGAATGTGCTTCATCTGCACCTGTCCGATGATGAGGGTTTCCGGGTAGAGTCAAAAATTTATCCGAAACTACAGCAGCTGGGTTCAAACGGTTCGTTTTATACCCAGGACCAAATAAAAGAATTGGTAAGCTACGCACACGACAGGGGTATCATCATTGTCCCCGAATTTGACCTGCCAGGGCACTGCACCAGTTTACTGGCCGGTTATCCTTTCCTGGCGAGCTATCCCGCCAACTATACACCGGCGCGACGTTTTAATATTGATAGCCTTAAGAACGTGAACCTGGGAGCGATCATGAAATTAATTAACGACACGCGCACGCCAACCATCGACCCAACAAAAGAAAGTACCTATACATTTTTTGATGGTTTTTTTAAAGAAATGGCGGGTTTGTTCCCTGATGCATACCTGCACATTGGCGCCGATGAAAATAACGGCGTCGCCTGGAAGCAAAACCCGGCAATTATGGCTTTTATGAAGGCCAAGTCGATTAAAACAACTGACGACCTGCAGGCTTATTTTGTTGAGCGTTTACGCGCCATCGCTAAAAAATATCATAAGCGGATCATCGGCTGGGAAGAAACCTTTAACCCATCGGTGTCCGCAGATGTGATCATCCAGAAATGGAAACCGGTTGCAGTTGACACACTCTCCAACAAAATAATCAAACACAATAACCAACTGATCATATCGAGCGGGTATTACCTGGATATGTATTTTCCTTCCTATATCCATTATTTAACCGACCCGGTTTCGGCAAATGTGAGCGAGGCTGATGCCGATAAGGGTGTACTGGGTGCGGAAGCCGCTATGTGGGCTGAGTCGGTTAATGGTGATAACGAAGAACTGCGCGTTTGGCCGCGTACTGCCGCTATTGCCGAACGGATGTGGTCGGCGGCCAATGTTCGGGATGTTGATGATATGTACCGCCGTTTATGGGAAACGGATTTTGAGCTGAATGACCGTGCCATCAATGAATACGGAAACTACATCAAAATCCTTTCGCGCTGGGTAAACGACAAAGACCTGAATACCATGATAACGCTTACCAATGTTTGTACGCAAATAAAGGGTTATCGACGGTTAATGACCGCTATGCTTGGCGCAAATGGCCCACGCCCCAATTTGGCTACGCCGATGGTGGGCATTGCGGATGTAGCGCACGCCGAATCGGAAACGCGCTGGTATTTCAGGCAAACGGTTGTATCATATTTAAAGGACCATAACGCCGGCGATCTTCAGCAAATAAAATATCAATTGCAGCGCTGGCAAAATAACAAGGCCAGGTTTGACGCTTTGGCGGCAAACTCGCCCTATCTGCAAAAAATAAATGACCTCTCGGATAACCTTGCAACGGTGGCCACCATCGGCTTGCAAGCCTTAAACGGCGAGGGTAATAAAGATGAGCAATTGCAAAAACTGCAGCGAGCAGGCAAACCGTTGCACGAAGTTCAGCTGGCCATACTGCCCGAAATTGAGGCACTGATAACCGGTAAACTCAAACCAGAACCGGTGAGTTATTCTATGTTTTGATGTAAAACCATGTCGTTACCGAGTACCCGCATCTTCAATTGCGGTTCAAAATGCACTGTAGGTGCAAAAGGTCGGTAGAAAATTACGCAAGCAAACCATTTTGCGCCGCAGGTGCAATACATAGTGGACTATTTACGTGGTACATATGCTAGTCGGTCAAGTTCTGTACCTACGGCACAGATAACTCTTATATCGTAATTCTACCGACCTTGAACCCCGCTGGGGTTCTTGAAAAGATTCGGGTACGCAGTGGCTGCTTGCAGGGCGGACATGGGAGGGGGTAAAAAAAAAGCCGGACTTTCCATAGAAAGCCCAGCCAGAGTTGATTGATTTGAGAGATTTTTAAACTAAGTTTCCTTTTATATAGGTGATGCTTTTGGTTATGCTGTCGTAAGGGTCGCCCGGACAAACATCCTGTTCAACAAAGAAATATTGCAGGCCGGCTTTTTTCTGGTCTTTTAAGATGCTCTTAAAATCGATAATGCCATTACCCACTTCGGTAAACATTTTATTTGGCGTATTGTCCATATCTTTCATGTGCCACAGCGGGAAACGGCCAGGATATTGGTTAAACAATGCTTTCGGATCCTGGCCTGCTTTGGTTAGCCAGTAAAGGTCAACCTCCATTTTCACCAGGTCCTGGTCGGTATGGGTTAGCATTGCAGTGTACGGGAGTTTGCCGTCCTGTGGTATAAATTCAAAATCGTGGTTGTGGTAGCAAAGCTGTATGCCCGATTTTTTGCAAATCTCGCCTGCTTTGTTTAACTGATCGGCAACCTGCAGATAGTGCGGGATATAACCGCGTTCATCAGGCGATAACCATGCGCAAACCATGAATTTTACACCTACGGCTGCGGCATCATCAACTGCGCGCTGCCAATCGTGCATTAAGGTGCCCTGCATATCCTGTCCGTTCATTTTATCTTCGCCCAGGCGGTAATGGCTGCTTGGCATCCACAAGCCGTTATCTTTCAAAAGCTTCGAAAAAGTAGCGGGATCCATTCCATAAAATTTTTCGCTTCCCGTATAGGTAGCGCCTTCAACAGTGTTATAGCCTATCTGGGCAACCTTGGCTAAGGTTGCAGCCGGGTCCTGGCTCATGTGATCGCGAACGGTGTAAAGTTGCAGACCGATATACTTTTTATCGTATGCAAACAGGTTCGGCGCCATTAATAATCCGGCAGAAAGCACAGCCGAGGTCTTTAGGAATGATCTTCTGGAAGTCATAAGTTTATTGATTGGTGGAGGTAAATATAAGTGTATTATTTACACAAACAAATAATGAAACTAATTTGATACATTAAATTTGAGAAAATTCTGCCGGGCTTAACATCGTTGATGTAATACGCGATACCAGCAAAGCATCAGCATATTCGGGGATGGCGCTTATTTTCTTCCATTCCGGGTCTGCAACAAAGGATTTCCAATGACTGTCATGCGCTTCCATATCATCAAAAGTGAGCATGTAAATTAAATTTGGCCGCATACCGCCAATAAGCGTTTCACCAAAAAATACGGGGTTAAAGCCAAGTCGCTTAAAAATATCTATTTCGCCGGCGTCGTTAAACATTTCCAACTTCTTTTTCCCGGCGTTTTCGCTGGCATGTTCATAGCGGCGTAACTCAAATATCCGCGGTTTTTGCGCGGGCGCCTGCATTTTGGGCATATGGTCAAAAGCTTTAAGTAAAGAGCTTTCAATCCTATCGTAAGCCGGCGCGGTTGCAGGTGCGCTTAAATAGGCTGCGCCTGCCTGCTGGTAAATTGCATCGGCCGCCAGTTTTTCTTCTACCCTTAAAAAATCATCCCATGACGAATAAGGGATAAACGCAAAAACCTTTGTCGGCAGCGCAGGCTTCAATTCGGTAAACACGCCAATATTTTTGCTGCCCAGCCGGTTCAGCGCCGGGATTAATGCGTTTTTAAAATAATCTTCAATGAGCCGCTGCTGGCCCTCGGTTTTTAATGAATATACCCTGAGCTCGTAAAACTCGGTATTTTCCTTAGTTGATTTTTCTGCTGACATACCAATTTTCGGGGCAATAGCCCCGGCTGCGGTTGCTAATATGGTTGATTTTACAAATGAACGGCGTTGCATGGTGTGTTATTTTCAGGGTTATAGGTTTCAAAGGACTTCTTTGGAAAGATTAGGATTAAAAAGGAAATTTACAACTAATAGCTGACCTTCGGCGTATAGTCGCTAAAAAATATTAGCAATTCGTCTTTTTACATATAAACAACATTCTTTTATATAAACTTGTAATCTGAAAGAAATCCAGCGCCTTAAGCATTTAAGGCCAAGCCGGTAACGGCCACGAAAACTTTCGACTTACAACCAACGCCCTAAGGCTTTAAACTTAAAATGGACGATCAATTTTACAGGGAAATATTTGAAAAGCACCAGCATGTTGATGCTGTTCCGTCGAATAAGGAAATCACGGCATGGGCCCTGCGTGTAATTCGTTTATTATTCCCCGAGCAATCCAAACAGGACTATGTTGACCTACAGCGGCTAAAGGACGAGTTTTCAATGCTCGAACATGAGCTTGCTCACATTTTAAATGCTACCAAGGCTTGTCAAAACTGCAATAGCGAAATGCTTGCGCAATCATTTTTTGAGCAGTTGCCGGCCTTATATCAATTACTGAATACTGATATCCAGGCAATTTTTAACGGCGACCCTGCGGCACAAAGCGAATTTGAAGTGATCCGCACCTATCCTGGCTTTTTCGCCATATCGTTTTACCGCCTGGCGCATAGCTTATACAAATATGATGTGCCGCTGCTGCCCCGCATCCTTACCGAGTGGGCACATTCCAAAACAGGTATAGACATACATCCCGCCGCAGAAATTGACGAATATTTTTATATAGATCACGGCACCGGGGTTGTGATAGGCGAGAGTTGCAAGATTGGTAAACACGTAAAATTGTACCAGGGTGTTACGCTGGGTGCTTTAAGCGTATCCAAAAATATGGCCTTCAGCAAGCGCCACCCGACGGTTGAAGATAATGTGGTAATTTATGCAGGCGCAACCATTTTGGGCGGCGAAACAATTATTGGGCACGATAGCATTATTGGCGGTAATGTATGGCTTACCAAAAGCGTGCTGCCGCATTCAAACGTTTATCATAAAGCAGAGATTACTGTATTAAACAGGAGCAGGGTTTAAGAATTCATACGGATATCTTTCTCCCCTAAACTTAGGGGGAGATGTCGACGATAGTCGACAGAGGGATAGACAGAGGGTTGAACGAACAGCGACAGCAAAATTTTTTGTACAACATGGCAGGTATTATTGATTTGATAGGCAACACGCCTATGGCCGAAATAAAAAAGATGAACCCCAACCCCAACGTTCGCATTTTTGCGAAGCTGGAGGGGAATAATCCAGGGGGCAGCGTAAAGGACCGCGCGGCCAAAAACATGGTGGAAAGCGCCATGCAACGTGGCGATATAAAACCAGGGACAAAACTCATTGAAGCCACCAGCGGCAATACCGGCATAGCCCTGGCCATGATAGCATCGCTGTACAATCTTGAAATAGAACTGGTAATGCCGGATAACTCCACGCGCGAACGTACACTTACCATGGAAGCATTCGGCGCAAAGGTTACCCTGCTGGAGGGGATTGAACGCTGCCGCGATTATGCCGAAGAAAAAGGGGCCACCGGCGAGTTTTTTTTACTGAACCAATTTGCCAACCCCGATTGTTACCTGGCCCACTATAAAACCACCGGTCCCGAAATTTGGAAGGATACCGAAGGCGGCATAACGCATTTTGTAAGTTCGATGGGAACAACCGGCACCATTATGGGTTGTTCAAGATATTTAAAAGAGATGGATTCTGCTGTGCAAATTGTAGGTTGCCAGCCAACTGAAGGGTCATCTATACCCGGTATTCGCCGCTGGCCGGTGGAGTACCTGCCAAAGATATTTGAACCTGAAAGGGTTGACAGAATCCTGGATGTATCCGAAGCCGAGGCTACGCAAATGGCCCGCAGGCTTGCAAAAGAAGAAGGCATTTTTGCAGGAATGAGCAGCGGCGGAGCCATGGCCGGCGCATTAAGGCTGGCGCAGGAAATTACCGAAGGCACCATCGTTTTCATTTGCTGCGATCGCGGGGACAGGTATTTAAGCAGCGAGTTGTTTGGATAATTAATGTCACAAACAAAACCACTTTTTAATAATTGCTTCCCATAGGTATGAAGCAATTACTGATCCTATCACACCCAATAATATTGCGACTGTTGATGATAAAATTATTGCGCAGACAGGATATTCCTTTATTAAATCAGCAATTCTATAATAAAGTGATTTTCTCACACCTTTTAGTTCTTTTTGGACTGAATCGAGTAAATTAGTTTCAACGCCCTCATTTGCGATTGAATTCACACATGCATCGCATATAATCGGCTTATTGGTTGAATAAATTATTTCATCTTTTATTCCATTCATATCAAAAATACATCCCCTGGTTTCGTCGTGGGTGAAATTTGTGATTTCGGCGGTAATGGGAACTCTATTATTAAATCTTTTATACGTGATTGAAGTTGCATATAAGACTCTTAAAATGAAATTTTCTAAGGGGATATTATTATATTTTAAAAAATCTCCTATTTCAAAAAAAGTTGCACAAAGCCTATTGTTTTCAATGCGTCTAACATAATAGTTCTCCTCTAAGGGAATTGAAGTAATGGCAATTAATATCTCACCGTCGTGTTCTTCAGGCAACAAGTCGCCAATAATTTTATCGGAAAAAGCCCAATCCGGCAAATCAGCTTTTTTTGTTATCCTAACTTTCCCAATCGGTTGAATTATTTGAAATAGATCGGATTTCCAATTCGTAATCCGAGCAATATTCACGCCGAGTGGCGGGTTTCCTAGGAATATTAATTTTATTTTCAACTTGCTCATGATTAATGATAAGGCATTCAAAAGTACTAATTTTTTAACGATTTTAATTAGGATGAATATGATGAGCATACTCATTTATGGAGAGAAATGAATACAGTTTTATTGTCAATTTTATATATTTGTTTATATGGAATCTATATTGATATATCCGGAAAGCTCCAAACAGCTTAAAACTGTAAAGGCTGTTTTGAAAGCGCTAAAAGTTCCTTTCGAGCCACAAACAGTGACATTGCCCGAACATGTTTTAAATAGTATAGACAAGAGTATAGCACAATACGAAAACGGACAAACCATATCCCTTAAGGAATTTAAAGAAAAGCATCTCCTTAAAAAATGAGTTTCTATTTACAGTTTACCCCGGAGGCCGAAGAAACTTACGATTCATTAATTTCACAATTGCAACAAAGATGGGGAGCAAACTTTGTACATAAACTGGAAAACAAAGAAAGTGTTAAAATGCCTTCAAATCATTGTAGAATCGCCCTACATATATCCCCTCTTATATGAAAACACGGGAGTACGCAGATGCGTTCTCCATAAAAACTGCTCTATGCTTTACAAAGTCGATAAGCGTGTAATTGTGATAGTTTGTTTTTGGGATAATCGCCAGGAAACATTATTTACCTAACCCCAAAACAAATTAAGCTACTTCACTTCCCGTGCCTCAACCCCCGTGTTCGTAATCTTAACCGGGGTAATCAACTCATTTTTATCAAAATACATTTTATCAATACAAACCACGCGGTGATTGCCGTCGGTTTCGCCCGGCGGGCGGCGGTGGTAAACAATATACCATTCGTTTGTACCGGGGATATTTATAACCGAATGATGACCAGCGCCGGTACCTATGGCAGGATCCTGCGCTAATACCACGCCTATGCGTTTAAATGGCCCTGCCGGGGTATCGCCGATGGCGTATGCAACCCGGTAATTGGGGCCGGTCCAGTCGCCTTCGCTCCACATCAGGTAGTATTTGCCATTGCGTTTAAACATAACCGAACCTTCTACATAACCCTCGGGCGTTATGCGTTTATAGGTAACGCCATCGCTAAAGGGGATAAATCCGGTGAAATCGTTATTTAGTTTTACAATATTGCATTGGCCCCAGCCGCCGTATATCATATAATACTGCCCATCATCATCCTTATAAATAAACTGGTCTATCGGCTGTGCCTTATTATAAATTTTACCAATTAGCGGCTTGCCCAGGTAATCTTTAAAGGGGCCCTCGGGCTTGTCGGCAACGGCTACGCCTATTCCGCCAATTTCCTTCGTGTCATCATGAATATCATTGGCGCCAAAAAACAGGTAGTACTTGCCATCTTTCTGGGTAATTGCAGGCGCCCATAGCGCACGCTTAACCCATTTTACCGAACTGCTATCGAGTATGTGCGGGTGTTTAGTCCAGTGCACCAGGTCGGTAGATGAAAAGCCATCCATAAATACCTGTTCATTGTAGGGAGCGGAGTATGTTGGATAAACCCAATAAGTATTGCCGAATATTTTGGCTTCCGGGTCGGCATACCAGCCCTTAAATATCGGGTTCCCGGAAAGCAGGGTTTTTTGTGCCGATAAAACGGCGGCCTGCATCATCAATAATAATGCAATAACAATTTTAACCGTTGCGTTGCGACTGCGTGTTGCCATATAATGCGCTAAAATTTGTGGTGATGCTATAGCTATCAGGCCGGTCTGCTTGAGTTTCCCTTTGGCTTATTTTTATTTCCCCAATTCCTGCGTTGCGGCCGTTTATTGGTGGCCTGTTCCTGTTTCACCATTTCAATACCTTTCAATTCATCCGGTATTTCCATCAGGCGGATGGGTTTTTCTATCAGTTGCTCAATACTTTTTAATTTCCGTTCGTCGCGGTGATTAACAAAGGTTATAGCTGTTCCGGTCGTTTCCGCGCGTGCAGTACGGCCAATACGGTGGATATAATCTTCCGGGTCGCCGGGTACATCATAATTAATCACCAGGTCGATGCCTTCCACATCAATGCCTCGCGAGAGTGCATCGGTGCCAACAATAACAGGCAGTTGTTTATTTTTAAAATCGAGCAAAATCTCTTCCCGTTCCTTTTGTTCCAGGTCGGAGTGAAAGGCCATGATCTTCATTTTAGCCGACTTGAGTTCCCGTGCCAATGATTTTACAATTTCTTTTCGCGAGCAAAAAATCAGGATGCTATTGTACGATCCATTTTTTAGCAAGGATAGCACCAAAGGCGTTTTTTGCTGGTCATGCACACGATAAACCTGCTGATCAATCCCCACGGCCGGTTGTGAAATGGCGATATTTACCTGCTGCGGCTGAATTAATATAGATTTAGCCAGCGAACGGATGCGCCCCGGCATAGTGGCCGAAAATAACAGTGTTTGCCTTTGCTTGGGCAGGTAGCTAATGATGCGCATAATATCATCCGAAAAGCCCATATCGAGCATGCGGTCGGCTTCATCAAGCACCAGGTGCGTTAAATGGTTCAGCTTTAATACGCCCGATGTAAGGTGCGCTATCAGCCTGCCCGGTGTGGCTATAATGATGTTTACGTTATTTTGTATACCGCGGCGTTGCTGTTCGTAAGCAATGCCATCTCCACCGCCAAATACCGCAATGGAGCTGATGCCGGTAAAATAGGCCAACCCCTCAACCTGCTGGTCAATCTGCTGGGCCAGCTCGCGGGTGGGCGCCAAAATCAGTACGCTGGTATGATGCTTGTTCTGGCGGTTTATATGTTCGAGCACAGGCAGCAAATAAGCTCCCGTTTTACCCGTGCCGGTTTGGGCGCAGGCTATGATATCATCGCCCTTTAAAATAATTGGGATGGCCATTTCCTGTATAGGAGTAGGCGTGTTGAATCCCATACTTAAAATGCCTTCTAATAAATGCTCGTTGAATTTAAAATCGTGGAATGTCACTATATATTGTTAGTAGAATTATGCAAGGTAGTAAAAAAATGGAGAAGTGAAAACCAACCTTAGCAGAACCCCGGGGAGAATGTTGTTTAAAAATGATTAAAAAAGCCTCAAATTACGCGTTGTTGGCATTTTAGGAAAAGATAAAAAAAAAGTTTATACTTGCATTAATCCATTGGCTATCAATTCAGTCTATCAAATACGAACGACGAAATGGTAGTTTTATCCGGTTAAACCCCAAGCCTGATAAATTGAATTGTTGCCAGTGAGAAAGCCTAAACACCGAATTCAAATAAATTATCACATATTAAATTAAATTCATCATGAAAACCTTCATCACAATCCTCTCGGGTGTATTGCTAATGAGCGCACTATCTGCCTCGGCGCAATCCACCACCACAAACACAAAAACCAAGAAAAAAACTACTCCTAAAACAACTGCTGCTACCAAAGTACAACAAGGTAGTACGCCTGATGCCAATCAATCGTTAACAGTTGTTACCAATGTTTCAGTACGCGACAGCGCACAAACACCAACTACCATGACGGGAGCCGTTGCTAATGCTACAGGCAATGCGGCCGCCAACGTACAAAACGTTGCCAGCTACATACCCGGCAGTGCGTCGGGTACCGTACAAAATGCCGCAGGTACTGTTCAAGCCGTGGCCGGTGTGGTACAAGACGGAGCGGCCCTGGTAAAAAGATTGTTCCACAAGAAGAAGAAAGACCAGCAGCCGGCACCGCAAACACCGCAACAAACACAACCACAGCCACAACAACCGGCAGATACACAAACACAACCGGCGCCAGTTCAACAATAGCTACCAACCCCAAAAACTACAATAAATATTTCTACCCGTTTTTACGATATACCTAAACCTTCAATACAATAAAAGACCCGGCAGTGATGCTCGGGTTTTTTTATTGTTTGTGCAGGCCAGACTTAGTTTTGAAACGGCGAAGCCCTCAACGAGGCCTCTGAAAAACATACAACGCCGAGTTAAACTTTGTAAGTCTTTAGATGGATTTTTTTTTGAGAGGGAAATTGAAATTCCGAAATCTTAACTCTGTATATAACTCTTTAAATGCTCAATCGTTTCCTCGTGCGACAGGATGGTTTCGGTAACCACGTCGCTGATGGAAACAATGCCGCAGAGTTGGCTGCCATTAAATACAGGCAGGTAGCGGATGTTATTTTCGCTCATCACGTGCATACAGGTTTCAACCGAGTTACCGGGTATCATGTGCGGAAAATCGGTGCTCATGATTTCGCGCACCTGTGTTTCCAGCGATGATTTTCCCTGCAGGATCACTTTGCGGGCATAATCGCGTTCGGTAAGCAGACCGGCATATTCGCCGTTTTCGGTTATCACTACCGAGCCTATGTTTTTGTCGCTCATCAGCTTTAATGCGTCTAAAACAGTAGTACCGCCATCTATGGCGATAACGCTGCTCCCCTTGCGGGCAAGGATGTTGGAAACTTTTTTCATAATAGTTTGGTAATCAGTTTGGAATGGGCTTATCCAAATATAATGGAAATAAAACAAATAGCATCAAAATCTGTTCGAAATTTTATTGCGCAGATAAAAAAGTTAACAGACCTGCCTGTTATTGCAATTAATTGGTAACATTGTGTTAATATAAGCTTAAAAGAAATAAAAAATTAACCAATAGTAAATATTAAAAATATAATGTAACATTTTACTAACCATTTTTGGTATTTATTAAAATGACCATACTTTTGCCGCCCACATATACCCCTATCACACAGTTATAATTAGCCGAATGCGAAAAAAAATACTTAGATGCCGAAGATGTACAGCCCAACTCCATTATGAAAAAAAGCGGAATTGGTTTGGCCGCAACCTGCTTTTCTTTTTGCCGATACACCGTTACTTTTGTGCCAAATGCTTAAAGGACAGGTACCGGATGATCACTGATGAAACCTTAAAAGAATACGAAAAGGTTTAGGCTTTTAGGCTGATTAACTAAATGGCTAACTAATTAAAGTCATAATTTTCTGCCCAACTTTCGCGTATCCAGTCTCAAATCCGACCAAAAAACACCTACAATTTATTTAAGGTACTGTTATATGCAGGTTCACGGCGCCCGCAAATGAAAAAAAACACAGCTTATTGTTTAGTATAAAGCCCATTTTGCCTGATATTAAACAATAATATATTCGCAAAAAAATATACAATACCGCGCCGGATACATTGTCGCTCGTTCGCGGTAATTTACCCTCTCTGTCGGCTATCGCCGGCATCTCTCCTTAAAGTTTAGGGAGAGAAAAAAAATAAAAACAGCATTTCCCCATCAGACCCCCTCCCCTAAATTTAGGGAAGCCGGGAGGGGTAAAACAACGCAATGCCGGCAGTAAACGCCAATCCCTACGTAACAGTGTTATTATAATCGCTATTTTCCGCAGGAAAAAAATTAATACTATTTTTACTAATCATTATAGCCGCTATATTGCAGCTGCATTTTTTAATAATTATTCAAAATGAAAAAAATCCTGTTAAGTATTTTGGCATTTACTGCTGCACATTACTCACTGAAGGCGCAAACGGTTAAGCTGTTCGATGGAAAAACCACCTCCGGGTGGCATAGCTATTTAAAAAAAGGCCCGGGCGCCTGGAGTGTTGTTAACGGGGCGCTGCAACTTGACCCTAAAGCGGCCGACCAGGGCGACCTGGTGACCGATAAAGAATACGAAAACTACGAATTAAAGCTGGAATGGAAAATTGCCGAAGGCGGCAACAGCGGTATAATTTTCGGTGTGCATGAAGATGCATCGTTTGATGCCACTTACCTTACCGGGATCGAAATGCAAATATTGGACGATGCTAAAGCCGAAGACAATAAACTGGCTACCCATCGCGCGGGATCATTATATGATATGAGGGCCCCTGCCAAACCGGCAAAACCTGCCGGCGAGTGGAATGCCGTGATCATTAAAAAACTGAATGGCCACCTAACTTTTTACCTTAATGGTACAAAGGTGATTGACACACAGATTGGCAGCGCCGACTGGAAAGATATGCTGAACAAAAGCAAGTTTAAAACCTGGAAAGGCTTTGCCGCATATCCTAAGGGCCACATCGCTTTACAGGACCACGGCGCAGTTGTTTCGTTTAAAAATATTACTATTAAGGAGCTTTAGAGGTTAGAGATTAGTTAATTAGAGGTTAGTTAATTAGGGGTAGATAGATTGCGAGTCCTTTTTTACTAATCTCTAATTAACTAGCCTATAATCAACTACCGCAAACTAATCTCTAATTAACTAATCTCTGGTTAACTAACATTAACTAATCATGGACGATATTCAAATAAAAAAATCCTCAACCGTTTACGACGCTATTGTTGTTGGCTCGGGTGCGGGCGGTGGCATGGCCGGGTATGTGCTTGCAAATGCCGGTTTAAAAGTATTAATGCTGGAAGCGGGGCCATTTTTCGACCCGGCAAAGGATTCGAGCCAGTTAAAATGGCCCTATGAATCGCCAAGACGGGGTAACAGTACCAATACCCGTAATTTTGGCGATTTCGATGGCGCTTTTGGCGGCTGGGACCTGGAAGGCGAACCTTATACCACTAAAGATAAAACAGAATTTTATTGGTTCCGGTCGCGCATGCTTGGCGGGCGTACTAACCACTGGGGACGTATATCGTTACGTATGGGTCCCGATGATTTTAAAGGCCATCACATTGACGGCCTTACCGACGATTGGCCGATAAGCTATGATGATGTTAAACCCTTTTATGATAAGGTTGACCGGTTAATAGGTATTTACGGTACGGTTGAAAATTTACCCAACGAGCCCGATGGCATTTACCTGCCACCACCAAAGCCAAGGTTGAATGAGCTTTTTATCATGAAGGGCGCCGCCAAGGCTGGTGTAAAGGTGATACCGGGCCGCGGGTCGGTATTAACGCAAGCCTTGCCGGGCAATAAGGACCGTGGTGCCTGCTTTTTTTGCGGGCAATGCGGCCGCAGCTGTAAGGTTTATGGCGATTTTTCCTCATCCTCGGCGCTGGTTATTCCGGCTATAAAAACGGGCAATTTAAAAGTTATTCCCAACGCCATGGTGCGTGAGGTACTTACCGATAAGGAAGGCCTAGCAACCGGTGTGTCGTATATCAGTAAAGACGATATGCAGGAGTACCAGGCATCGGCCAAAATGGTTATCCTGGGCGCCAGTGCGGGCGAATCGGCCAGGTTGTTGCTTAACTCAAAATCGGCACAACACCCGGGTGGTCTGGCAAATAGCAGCGGCGTGGTGGGCAAATACCTGCATGACTCTACCGGTTCAAGCGCCGGCGGATGGCTGCCACAATTGTTGGATCGTAAGCGTTACAACGAAGACGGCGTAGGCAGTATACATATCTACGGCCCCTGGATGGATGGCAAAAAGAAGCTTCCTTTCCCGCGCGGTTACCATATTGAGTTTGGCGGCGGCCTTGGTATGCCCGGATACGGATTCGGCTTCGGGATGGAAAACATGAACGGCGCCGTACCTGATCGTGATGGCAAACACAGAGAAGCCGGTGGCTTTGGTGGATCCTTAAAAGATGATTACCGCAGGTTTTATGGTGTAGGCTTTGGTATGGCCGGTCGCGGCACTGCCATAGCACGTGCTGATAATTATTGCGAGATTGATCCTAATGTGGTGGATAAATTTGGCATCCCGGTGTTGCGTTTCCATTATAAATGGAGCGATTATGAAGTTCAGCAGGCCAAACACATGCAGGATACTTTCCAATCCATTATGCACGAAATGGGCGCTATTTACGGACCTGCGGAGGGTAAAGAATCCAATTATGGGCTAGAGGCACCCGGCCGTATCATCCACGAGGTGGGTACCGTACGTATGGGCGACGATCCTAAAACATCGGCATTAAATAAATACAGCCAGGCACATGATTGCAAAAACCTGTTTGTTGTTGATGCCAGTCCGTTTGTGCAGCAGGGCGATAAAAACGCTACCTGGACCATCCTGGCGCTATCCATGCGTACTGCCGAATACATATTGGCACAACGTAAAAAACTGAATGTTTAACCTGCTTTAAAATATAACGATACAATGAACAGACGCGACTCCCTTAAAGCAATAGGCTTCGGCACGCTTTCGGCAACAGCCCTGCTTAGCGGCTGCAAGCCCGGTACCGAAAAATTGGCCGAGGATACTACCGCTACCCCCATCGCTGTAGATGCCAGCAGGCTGCCTAACGAAATTGCACGCGATAAAAAGCTAAACGAAGAGAAATTCTTTAATAAGCACGAAATGGCTACCATTACCATGCTGGGCGATATTATCATCCCGAAAGATGCCCGCTCAGGCAGTGCATCGGATGCCAAGGTCCCCGATTTTATTGAGTTTACGGTGAAAGATCAGCCTGAATATCAAACACCTATCAGGGGTGGTTTGCGCTGGCTCGATCTGCAATGCCTCAATCGGTACAACAAAACTTTTGTAGATGCCAGCAGCGCACAACAAATAGAAATGGTTACAGAAATTGCATACCCTAAAAAAGCCAAACCCGAAATGCAACAGGGTGTAAACTTTTTTAATACCATGCGCGATTTAACCGCCTGTGGTTTTTTTACCACCAAAATGGGTATTGATGACCTGGGTTATGTTGGCAATACCGTTAACAAATGGACAGGTGTACCTCCCGAAATACTGAAGCAGTACGGGATGGAGGACATGGCATAAATTTTTAACCGGACCGTTGATTTTTTAGATTGAATGATGGCGTTGATGATGCTATTATTCGATAAATGATCAACGGTTCTGGCTTTTTTGCCAAAAGGAATTCCCAACCCACCTTAATAAAAACCGTTATCATGACAATACGTACCCTTTGGGCTATCATTTTAAAAATATTCGGCCTTTTTGTTTTGGTGGAGTTTTCTTATCCACTTTCGCAAATGTTTACTTTTACTTTGATGCTCAGTGAGCAGAGTGACCCTGTACCTCCCTGGCAGATTTTCGTTACCATTTTTGTTCCATGTTTTTACCTCTTTATAGTTTTCACATTTATTTTCAGAACAGATTGGCTCATTAAAAAACTGCGGCTTGAAAAAGGTTTTGACGAAGAAAAGATTGAATTAAATGTGCGTAGTTCCGCTGTTTTAAAAATCGTCGTTGTTCTTTTCGGTCTGTATTTATTGGTTGATAGTTTGCCTCCGTTTTTTAAGGATGTGTTTGCGTATTTTCAAAATGTTAACCTATATAACGGGTTTAAACAATACGCCAAAGGCGGTTGGGTTATTTTCCATTTGACCAGGGCACTTATCGGCCTTTTATTAGTCAGCTATAACGGGTTTATTGTAAAGTTTATTGATAATAAAACCAGGGACCTGGAACAAGCCTAAAAAACATCATTTTCGTTTGCCCGCTATTATTGTCAACCATCGATCAATCTCCACGGTAGATAACGCATCGCCTCTATGTAATTTGATATCAATTAATTAGTTTTATACCCGGTCAAATTATTTAAACCTTTATTAACCCTAACGTATGTTTGAAACTGTATCTGTAGATGACGCCCTGCACAAAGGCATCCGGAATATTGTTTATCCCCGCGCATCGCTCCTTGTCCTCTCTATTGCATCTCCGATATTTTTGAGAGCAGCCGACCTTATACCACAATCTTATATTTTTTGGGGAATACCTTTGGGGCTATTGGTAACCTGGCTTTACTGGGCCGTTGCCTCCACAAAATGGAAAGTTTGGGCCTATGATAGTGTGCGCAACGTACATGAACTGCAAAAACGGGCCATAAAAGAGGGCATAATTACCGAAGAGGGAAGCTTTTGGGATAGCATCAGTATTAAGAGTGCCGATGACAAACAAAAACTGTACGAACTGCAAAGCAAATTTGAAGTGCCCGATGTTTTTATTGATGACTTGCAGGTGCCGGGCGAAACACAAATATTTTATTCCAAACGGAAGAGTATGTTTGGTTTGATGATGGGCCTTTTATTGCTTTTGGGCGGTATCGTTATGATGATTTATGCTCGCAATGCTCAAGCAGTTCCGGGCATATTTTTAATTGCTATTGGTGGTTTTTTGGCTTTTAACGAAGTTCGACACCTCACCAGCAGCCAGGCGCAGATCATCATAAACGCCGAAGGTATTGAAACGGCAAAAGAACCATTTCGCCCGTGGGCTGATATTTGTGATGAGGATGTGATTACCGAGCATCATGGAAAATCGACTACACATAATTTTGTCTACAGCTATGATGGCGGCAGCGAAGATATTAACCTGGGACCAATGGATATTACACGACATGCGTTAGAACATTTATTACTGGTTTACCGGGGCCGCAACGAACAGAAGGGTAAACATTAACGAAGTTGTTTAACAACTGTTTTTCTAAATCACCCTAACAAAAAAGCAAATTGAAAATGACTTCAATTTGCTTTTTTTATATGCCGACAAGGTAACTTTTACCTGTTGTTTTGTCTCCCCATCATTAAAATCCGACGGTAAACCCAAACGACAAGTTTTTTAAACCAGCCTGTGCCGGGCTATTTTCGAACATGTCATTGGCGTAATATTTGGCAAAAATTCCAAAGCCGTTATAGCCCACCCTCAGGAAGCCGCCATAACGGAAAGAGGTGAAATGATAAGAATCATCAATCTTTTGCTTACCGTTTTCGGCGCTGATCTGCTTCACCATACCATTCAGCAAAAAGCCTCCATCCGGCCCGAAGACAAAGTGCCAGCGGTTACCGCGTGCGTCTTCATTAGTCCTGAAATCAAAGGAAAGCGGTATGCGCAGGTAACTCGATGAAAACCGGTTTTTGCTGTAATCGATATTGTCCTGGCGGTATGTTAAAACCGGCTGGTTGGGCAATATGGTAATATTGTCACGCAGTCGGATAAGCGTCCAGTCGAAACCGCCCGAAAGGTATATTTTGAAAGAGTTGTTAAGCCTTACCCCCATCTGGAAAACATCAAAGCCAACGTTGCTGGTCTTCCACGAGCGGTAGCGTAAAAATTGGTTTTGTGGCGATAGGGTAAAGCTGCCGTTATCAATTAAAGTAGCCAAACCCAGGTCGAACCGCGAAAAGGTTATGCCCACAAATGCCTTTGGATATTTTTGTTTTTCGTGTGTTGTAGTATCGTCTTTATGATGATGGCGGGAGTGGAAAGAAATATTCAAGCCGGAGTTGTCCGCCGGGTCAGTTTTTTTGGTCGAATCTGCTGTTGTATTTTGTCCGTAGGCAATCGCTGTACCAGTTAAAAGTAATGCGGTAAAAATTAGTCGTTTCATATATTTTATAGTTCAATTAAATTCATTTAGTTTTTTATGTCGATGGGTAACAGCCTGTCATACTGCCCGCCAACGGGTGGATCAGCACCTGTAATTTTATTAAGCACCATGCCGGTTATTAGTAAGTTGGCAATGGTAAAATCATTCTTCCTTTTTTAGCTTCAGAACACCCAGGTTAACCCCAATAATATTCGATTCCCCGTCTTCATCAATTAATTTGCCGTTGCGTTTATCAACTTTGGCCACCACCAGATTAACCAAATCGCCCAGGTTACGGATCTTATGTCTCTGCTTAACAGGCGCCGCATCTGTTTTTATATTGGGCACAGCGGTGGCCGCAATCGCCACGGGCTTCACCGGGATAGTATGCGTTGGCTCAGCTATAGTCGTCGTATACAGCGGTGTGGGTTCGTCAGGCACTAAAGGTAAGCTCGTATTGTGTTGCGTTTGCGGTGTAACTGCAACCAGTGTTTGGTTATCATTTTTTACAGTTGTAATTGTTTGAGCAGTTGTATCAGCAGGTTTATCTATTCTGGTATTGTATGTTTGTTTATCGTGTAACGCTAACGTTTGCGCCTTATTTACAGGCGTTTTTACGGATGTTGATACCGCAACTTGTGAAGACATGCTATCGGTTGTCGTAACGACCGCCACTTGCCCGGTAGTTTTGGGCAGCTTGTGGCCGGCATGCGGCTTATTCCCCTTAACTTCCTTCTGCGTGATAAATAGTATCCCCGCCGCAACTAAAATAAGTACGCTGGCAGCAATGTTTAAAAATGGAGCAATGCTTTTGCGGCGTTTGCCGGCATCCAGCCCTGCGGTAATACCGGGCCAAACTTTGGCAGATGGCTGCGCTTCCAGGTCATTCAGTTTCGACCGAAATAATTCGTCAAGCTCTTTATCCTGCATATCCATATTTTTTACCCTCCATTTTTATTATTTGTTCGCGTAAAACACTGCGCGCCCTCGATAGTTGCGATTTCGACGCGCCTTCGGTTATCCCCGCAATTTCTGCAATCTCCTTGTGGCTATATCCTTCTATGGCGTACAGGTTGAAAACAATCCGGTATCCAGGCGCCAGGTTTTTTATCAGCAGCAGTAAGTCCGCCGCTTCCAGTCTAGCCGTAGCCAGCGGGTTGGTAGATGTTTCGCCGCCGGCTTCGTCCAGTTCAACCAGTTGCATCATTTTGTTGTGCTTGCGGTAGTACTCAATCGAGCTATGCACCATGATCCGCCTTATCCATCCCTCAAATGATCCATCGCCGCGGTAGTCATCTATTTTCTGAAAAACCTTTATAAAGCCGTTTTGCAGCATATCCTCTGCTTCCATTTTATCGGTGGCGTAACGCATGCAAACCCCCAGCATTTTCGAAGCATATTGCTTGTACAGCAATTCCTGGGCCTTGCGCTCCCCGGCTCTGCAGCGTTTTATCAGTTCGTCAATTGTGTAAGTTTGCTCCAAAAACATCTTGTATTTATTGGTAAGATGGAAAGGAGGGGGCGATGGTTGCATCGGAATGAAAATAAATTATCTATTTTTGAAAATACCCCTTAGTTTAATCATCCTCAACCAAGGCAAGTTTATTTCCAGATACCGGATGTCGTAATTGAATTGGCGCTTAAGCAAGCACAAGAATAATTTTTATGAAGAAATTAGCATTTATTTTTCTCGGTGTTTTACTAAGCGCAGCCACATTTGCCCAGCACCCCCCCGCCGACACCTATATCCTCCTGAAACCCGATCGTGTTTTTGATGGCGCTGATATGCATGCCGGCTGGTGGGTATTGGTGAAAAATAACCATATCGCCGCGGTTGGTGAGCCTGCAAGTATAAAGGCGCCCGCATCCGCTAAAATAATCGATTTAAAAGGAACTACTTTAATGCCCGGCATGATTGAGGGGCATTCACACTTATTCCTTCACCCTTATAACGAGACCAGTTGGGACGACCAGGTATTAACCGAAAGCCGGGCCGAGCGAACCGCCCGAGCAGTACAACACGCAAAAGTAACCCTGATGGCTGGTTTTACAACCGTGAGAGATTTGGGCACCGAAGGCTGCGGATATGATGATGTGGGTTTAAAAACTGCTATTGAAAAAGGCGTAATACCCGGCCCGAGGATGCTGGTGGCTACCCGCGCCATAGTAGCTACAGGCAGTTACGGCCCCAAGGTTTTGGTACCCGAGGCAGACGTTTAAAAGGAGCCGAGGAAGCTGATGGTATGGATGGTATAAGTCATGCCGTGCGATCGCAAATAGGGCACGGCGCAGATGTCGTTAAGATTTATGTTGACTACCGCTGGGGATTAAACGAAACTGCCCAGCCTACGTTTACCCTGGATGAACTAAAAGCAGCCGTTGATGTAGCGCATAGCAGCGGGCGTATTGTAGCCGTTCATTCGGGCACTACCGAAGGTATGCGGCGGGCTATACTTGCTAGCGTAAATACCATTGAGCATGGTGACGGCGGCACGCCGGAACTTTTTGCAATGATGAAGGAAAAAGGAATAGCACTCTGTCCCACACTCGCCGCCACAGAAGCCATTGCCTATTATCGCGGATGGAAAAAAGGTGTTGATGCTGATCCGAGGGCTGTGGCGCATAAGCGTTATATTTTTAACGAGGCAATGAAAGCCGGGGTGACTATTTGCATGGGAGGTGATGTGGGCGTGTTTCCGCATGGCGACAATGCCCGCGAGATGCTGCTGATGGTAGAATACGGAATGAAGCCGATTGATGTTTTGCGTTCCGCAACATCCGTTAATGCAAGTGTTTTCAGACTAACAGACCTGGGCAATATTAAAACCGCTTATTTAGCCGACATGGTAGCCGTTGAAGGAAACCCTGCGGAAGATATTAAAGCGGTTAAACAGGTAAGGTTGGTGATGAAAGACGGGGTTATTTATACGAATTAAAACCAAACTACCCGCCCGACTAAAGGGTTAAAACGGGAAAAAAGAAGAACCCTTATATGGAAATAACCACAGAAACAACTGAAGAAGATCACGTCAGTTTTTATAAAGAGTACGGCTTAAAGAGAAACTGGCTGGCTAAAACCTTTATTTTGGTGATAGTTGACATGGTCCTTTCGGCGTTTTCAATGCCTGGTGCTGTTTATTTAGTAAATTTTATTGTAATTGGCGCTTTGTTATTCCTGTTTTTTTATTGGATACCTTACTTGCTGGCAAAAGCGAGATTTAAAAAAGAATATAATAATTTGCTATCCCCCACGGGGCAAAAGACCTACCGGCCGTTTGCTATCGGAATTGAAATCGAAGACGATCAGGGAACAACTTTTTTGCGATTCGAAAACGTGAAGCAGGCGGGGCAAACCGACAATTTTATATTCTTTATTGTAGCAAACGGCTATTACCTCTTACCAAAATGGTGTTTTTCGTCGGTTAACGAAGCAAATCATTTTCTGAGCCTTTCAAAAAACGGCATAGCGAGTGCCAAAGGAGTCAAACAACGTGAGCCGCTTACTTTTAAGCCTGCTTATCTCGTGGGATTAATTTGCCTTATTCCTTTAATAGGTGCAATAGCAGGTGTTATACTGATCATACTGGGAATAGCTCATTATAAAGACAGGGTTTTTATTATCATAGGCGCTATCGGTATATTGATAACGGTGGCTGTTTATGGCTCACTTTTTTATAGCGTGCAAAACAGTGATATCGTTAAGGACGGCTTTGCCAGAATAGCCCAAAGCAATTTAAATGACCTTGTTAAAAACATCGAATTTTATAAGCTACAAAATGGCACTTATCCCGATAGTCTGCAACAGGTTGTAACAAAGGATAGCTTTACATCCATATATGATCCTTCGCAAGTTTCATTTACTTCGGATAATCAACAACAACAGGTCTTTCAATATCACAAAAAGGGGAACAAGTATTTACTGTTTTCGGTAGGTAAGGATGGCAAGCCGTACACGGCAGATGATATTTACCCAACAATAACGGGTGGCGACACAAGTAAAATGGGTTTTATAAGAAAGCGCTGACGTTAGTGTTTGGCGCTTTGAATTAGTCCATTTTTAGCCGGCGCCAAAATTCTTCGGAAGACATTACGTGGCCATTTTCAATATCCTTCAGCCCTGTTTCAATATTTCGCTTGTAAAATTCAGGAAGTCTGCTCCATGAATATTCGCCAGGATTCAACCTCTTTAATCTTTCTGGTTCGCTCTTAAAGGGTGTCGCGTTCTCTTTGTTTTTCATGTCTACTTCTTCATCCTCGCGCGTTTGTAAATCTTAACGGCTATCATCAGGACAACCGATAAACCTACCAGGCCCACAAGCCCGTAAATCCAATTTACAGCATCTTTTAAAACTGCCAGGAAAACAATGGCAAATAAAAATAGCGTTGCTACTTCGTTCCACAAGCGTAATTGGGTAGATGTCCACTTATAGATGCCGCTGGCCATTTGTTTCATTTTATGCTGGCAAATAAAATGGTAAGCTATCAACCCAACAACAAAACATAGTTTAATTTGCATCCAGGGCTGTTGCAGCCATGCCGGCGCCAATATCAGCATAGTAATACCTGCCGCTAAAACCAACACCATTGATGGTACTGTTATAATGTACCAAAGCTTGCGCTCCATGATTTCGAACTGGTCGGACAGGATTTTACGGTCGGGTTCGGGTTTTTCCTGTGCTTCGGTGTGATAAATAAACAGGCGCACCATGTAAAACAGCCCCGCCATCCAGCAGACTAAAAAAATGATATGTATGGATAAAATATATTGATACATAACGCCCCAAACCTTCGCTATATAGCGGAGGAATTTTGATTTTAAATTTAATCCCTCTGTTCACTCCCCCTTTAGGGGGCCGGGGGGTATTCTTTTATGATATCCACCGCGTACTTCACATTATCAAACGGGATATCGGGCATAATGCCGTGACCCAGGTTAAATATAAAGCCCTTTTCGTCTTTCATCCTGTCAAACAGGCGGTAAATGCGTTCTTTTATTAC
>Ga0206898_10055_pt1 | contig 35211 bp, 31 predicted proteins | sample Alteio_BWOrgHeat_50_FD_153237 | JGI IMG/M metagenome (GOLD analysis project Ga0206898, IMG submission 153237) | Enriched cells from forest soil in Barre Woods Harvard Forest LTER site, Petersham, Massachusetts, United States -... | ecosystem: Environmental > Terrestrial > Soil > Temperate forest >...
TTAAAGTAAAACACCTGGTTATTTCAACTGTAAGCGGGTTCTTCAAAAGCTTTGAAGGAGAGTTGGATACGGTAAATGATGATTTTGAAGATTCAGAAATTTCATTTGCACTGAATATAGATAGTATTGACACCAATCAATCGCAACGGGATGAACATTTGAAAGGCCCGGAATTTTTCGATTCTGCGAAATATCCTCAAATTACCTTTAAATCAAGCTCTTTCAAAAAAACGGACGATGATGAATTTGAACTGGTAGGCGATTTAACGGTTAAAGGTATTACAAAGGAAGTTAAACTGGGTGCTGAATACGGTGGTTCAACAAATGATTTTTACGGAAATACAAAAGCCGGCTTTGAAGTTACCGGTAAAATCAACCGTAAGGATTTTGGCCTTACCTGGGACGGCGTAACCGAAGCCGGTTCAATTGTTGTTGGCGAAGACATAAAATTGCTGATCAACGTGCAGTTTGCAAAACAAGCGTAATTGATTTCGAATTTCGGATATTCGATTTCGGAATTGGTTTAACGATAATTTTCTGTATGAAATTTGTGATCGCAACTTTTAAAGTTTTAAATTGTTTAGAACTTTAAAGTTGCGATTTCGTGCTTTTAGCGTATTTATGTAAGAGGAAATAATCGGATAAATCCGAAATCGAAATTCTGAAATCCGAAATAAAAACAATGTTAATCAAAATATATCCCGAAAATCCAAACCCGAAAGTTATTGAGCAGGTAGTAGAGGTGCTGCGTAAAGGCGGCCTGATCATTTACCCAACTGATACTGTTTACGGGTTGGGTTGTGATATTACCAATCATAAAGCCATTGAGGCAATTTGCAGGATCAGGAACATCAAACCTGAAAAGGCCAATTTTTCTTTTATTTGTTATGATCTGAGCCATATATCAGATTACATCAAGCCAATAGACAATGCCACTTTCAGGGTATTAAAAAAAGCGTTGCCAGGTCCTTTTACATTTATTTTCAACGCCAATCATAATGTACCTAAACTGCTAAGCTCCAACAAAAAAACGGTGGGTATCAGGGTGCCGGATAATAATATTGCCCGTGAAATTGTGAAAGTGCTGGGCAACCCAATTCTCAGCACATCTATCAAAGATGATGATGAGATCGTCGAATATTCAACCGACCCTGAACTGATCCACGAAAAATATGAAGACCTTGTTGATCTGGTAATTGATGGCGGTTACGGTGATAATGTTGCCTCGACCGTAGTTGATTGCACCGGCGGCGAATTTGAGATAGTGCGTGAGGGAAAAGGGGAGTTGGACTTATATCTTTAAGTAACACTAATCCCAGGTATTGAAGTAATACGAATTACTGGCCGCGGTTAACTGGTCCCGATAATTCTGATCAGGTTCTTTCTTGAAAAGCATGCGGTTATTACTGACGCGTTTCTTTACCCGCCGAAATGTTTGTTCAAGAAGTTAAAGGCATTGGTATAACAAAATTGATCGACGATCTGTGCTGCCGGGATTTGCAGATCGAGCCCGGTAGCTTCAGCGCCTGCTTCCAATTCGTGTATTAACGCCGGAACCAACTGACTGAATTCGGTAGCATTTTTACAGCAATCCACGGCTTCAACCAACCCGTCGAAGTCAGACCCGATACAGACATTATTCCACGGATGCGGCAGGGCGTAAAGACGGGTTATGTCCAGTATTTTTAGCAAACTGGCGGCAAGTTGTTTGGCGTGCGCCTCGAAATTTGGCCTGGTATCCGTTGGGGCAACCTCTAACGGCAGGATCTCGGTAGCCTCCGCCGCCACGGCCTGCGTAAAGTCAGGCGTTGCAGGAATGTCCTGTTGCCGCGGGGGCACCGGCGTTGCACCCGCCCAAAGATCATCGGCAAGCTGATTGATGGTGGCTGTCCTGGCATCTTCTTCAAGGGCAATGATGTTATATTCTGCAGTGCTGAGGTAATCAAACTGGGGTGTGCCATTGTCGTCCTTGGCGCCAAGGATCCGCACATCCATTGAAAGGCCGATCAATCCACCACTGTTAAGGATCGCGATTACATCCTCACTAAACAAATTGATTGATAATGGGTAAAAGGAGACGCCGGCCTGCTGCCATTGGTATTTATAACTCATCACTTCTACTACAGGCCCGATAGGGGTGGTACGTCGCGCCCAGCCGAGGTATTCTGCCACAGGCATTCCTGTAAGGCCCATATGGCTCGCTACGATAGGTTTGTTAGGGTAAAAGCGGTTATGGATGTGGTAAAATTGCAGCCGCGACACCAAACTCATATGTTTTACGTCAATAAGTATGTTATTGGCATAAGCGTAATCGATCAGGCTTTTTCCCGCGGCAGTAATCCCGAGCCCTTGCGGCAACAGCGGGCCCTTAGTTAGGATCTTGTTTCCGTAGGCATGGTTTACAAATGCGTTCGGGGTCAAATGCGTAGGTGTCAGGTATAACGTTAAAAAGCCCTTATCAATAAATGCCTTCAAATTATAGAGCGCCTTCTGTGGGTCTGCAAGCGTATCGCCGATATCATAAAGGTTGTGGCCGCCCTCGATGTTAAATACAACATGAACAGTGTCTTGCGCCCCGGGATCATAATCATTCCAGTCCTTTAGAAATAATACTTTTTTTCCTGCGGGCACCTGGTCTTTGTCTGCGGGGCCTTTCAGCAGGTTAGTCAGTTCTTCAGAAAATACTTGCTGATAGCCATCTATACCGCTGTACATTTCCCTCAGCCTTTCCGGATCCATAAATGCACGAAAAAGGGTAGCGGCGGCAAGCCTTATTACAAACTGGTCTATCATACCGGCCTCAGGCGCATGCAGCGTGATGCACACTAATGGAATATCGCCATTTCTGCTTAGTTGTTCCAGTGAACATTGGCTGCTCAGGATATCGCCGAAAAGGTTAGGCGCGTCGATGGTGTGCCAGGCGGAGAATTGTTGGCCGTCCTGCGGCAAAAACAGGGTCTTTAGTCCGGGGTGGCAGTGCAGGTCAAAATAAGGCATTGGACAGAGTTTAATTTGCCCTAATTTAGATAGTTAAATACTTCAAAAAAAGGGTATTTTCACGGTATTCCAACGTTATTTTCGTCGCACGGATCTCTTGGGCCAACCCAGCGTGTGTATAACATTTTGCACCGAAAAAACATTAACATACCTGCTGTTGCATAGTGAAATTAATATTATATTTGTTTATACTATTCCTTGACTAATACCTATTTACACCTTTAATTGTCTCGTCATGAATAAAATCATCTTACTTTATTTAGCAGCAGCCTTAAACCTGGTAAGTTTGGCCGCTTTTTCTCAAACCAAAAAGGATTCCCAAAGCAAAAGCGATACCACTGCCGCATTAGGCCTTGCAGGCGACAACCTTGACCTTTATGCAGTATTGGATTTGTTTCAAAAGTCAAAAACAATTGAGGGGTTTGAAAAATCATTGAATGACGAGAAACTAAAGATCAACAACCTTGACCTGAACCTTGATAAAAAAGTGGATTTTATCAAAGTGGTCACTACAAAGAAAGACAGTTCGTATACATTTATACTCCGTGATGATATCAGTAAAACTGAGTCGCAGGATGTTGCTATCATTTTGCTGGATAAGAGTAAAGGAAGGGTAAGCCTGCAAATTGTTGGCGATGAGGAGTTATATGGCAAAGATTATGTTATCGAGCCAAAGGGCAATTCGTCAATTACTGCTAACCCCGGGTATACAGGCGATAAGCCCGTTACGGTAAATGTTCCGGCAACCACTACTGTAGTGGTGCAACAGGCGCCAATAGTGCAGTATGTTTATTCGCCCGCCTACGTACCCTATTATCCGCCATATTATTATGGGTATCCACCGCCCTGGTTTGGCTTTGCAACCGTTATGGCAGTAGGGATCTATCGTCACAATCATTACTATCATGGAGGCTATCATGGAGGGCACTATGGTGGAGGGAATACTGTGGTGATTAATAACAGGAACAGTGTCAATCATTACAATAATAGCAGAAACACATCAAACACTGTACGCAATAACCAGGACAGGGGCAATTATGGCAATGGGAAAGTAGATCGTGGCGGAAACAGGGGTTCGGCATCAACACGTCCGTCTACCGGGGCGGGCAATGGGTTTTCCGGCGGAAACAGGCCGTCAACATCAGACAGGCAATCCTCAAACAACAGGCCCTCAACATCTAACAGGCAATCACCATCAACAAGGCCCTCAACATCCAACAGGTCATCTGGTTCGTCGTTTGGTGGTGGTGGTGGCGGTGGTTCGTCGTTCGGTGGTGGCGGGCGTTCTATGGGTGGCGGTCGTTCAGGCGGCGGCGGCGGTGGCAGAAGAAGGTAGGGATGGGTTGGAATGGGTTGGAATAGGTTGGAATGGGTTAGAATAGATTGGAATGCGTTGGAATGGGTTAGAATAGGTTGGAATGAGTTGGAAGCGTTTTTTACAACCTCTTATAACCCTTACAACGCCTTACAACCTATTCCAACTTCTTACAACTTCCTATAACTCCTTACAACCTTTACAACTCCCTACAACTAACAACAACTTATTTCGTGAGCCCATCAGAGGCACTCATGTCCCGCACAGCAACATATTTGCCGTTTCTTTTTTCAAAAACGCTCATATAGTTTCCTGTATTAACTGTGGTATTATTAGAATCGGCCACTGAAAAAGAACCAACTTCTACAACCAGGTTTCCATCATTTGATACAAAAACTTCGTTAGTTGTATATTTGATCTTATCGATAGGTGAAGTAAGGTCAGACCCTAAAAAAGCAATGATCGATTCTTTACCCACTAATGGCGGCCTGTTTGGGTAAAAACTTTTCGCGTCATCTGCATAATAACCAATGCTTTTCATTTCGCCGCTATTGTACACGTTTGCAAATGAATCTTCCTTCGCCTGAATGTCTTTTTTGATCTGTTCTTTATCAATTGTTGCCGCTTGGTCTTTCGGGTTACAGGCTATTATTAGTGCTATTACGCCACTTAATACGCATCCCTTTACAATCATGTTTTTCATAGGTTAATTATTCTTATTTTAATAGTGTAACGATAAACATAGCTATATAAAAATAATATGAGTTTGCTTAAACTTCATTTTAGCAACACTTACAGAGAAACCTGACCTTTTGCATGCAGTACATAGAAAGGTTGTATGAGAAGGTCTATAAATTAAAGCATGAAGTTACTTAAATTATATTTAATAATAAATAAAAAAAGATGGTATAAAATTGATCTGCTGGTAATTCTGGCTTCCCATCTCGTTCGTTCTGTTCTGTATACCGCACCTGATCGGAACAAAGCGGGACAAAACTAACAAACTGTGTCATTGCGATCCGCCAATAGGCGGAGTGGCAATCTCGTCGTCGCGCATTTCGGTTGTGCATAATTGTCGAGAATGGCGTTAATGCGTTGGCTACGAGATTGCCACTCCGCCGCCTGCCTCCGGCAGACGTGCTCCTCGCAATGACATTGAGGCTGGTCGTTCGTTCTGTTTTAAGTACCGCACCCCATCGGAACAAACCGAAACAAAATATAATTTATTTACAGATTATTCTTTGTTATTAAAGAATATTCTTTATATTTGTATTGAACATAATCCCCGAAGGCTAATATCGCCCAAAATCAACAAACTGTTTCGCTTTGTTCCGATAGTACCTAACACCCAGAACAGAACGAACGACCCACTAAGGTCATTAAGTCATTTGGTCACTAGGTCATTGTTTGATGGACTGAAGACTAAATGTTTGCAATGACTATAAACTGTTTCGCTTTGTTCCGATTGTACCTAACACCCAGAACAGAACGAACGACTTAACAAGGTTTACCTGATATAGTGCTGCAAGGCAACAAGTAGCACAAGGTCCAAAAGCTTAGGCATAGGGGCTATTAGGGGAGTATTTTTTATTGGTTGATGAACCAATCAACCATATTAACCTATCAAATTAATAACAAACCATATGCACCAACACCACCCACCAACAGGCAACTTCAAAATTACTGCCGCCCAATTACAGGCCGATGCCGATCATTGGGAAAAAATGGCCGCTGAACCTTCAGCCAGGGACACTTCTGTACGTGTCCGTACCCTAAACCACTGGATCAATGATGCCCGTACACAGCCAATCCCGCAGATGCTGTTTGGCGAGTTTTGGTACGAAGGCGAGCTTTGTATCCTTTTTTCGGATAGCAATGCGGGTAAATCGGTACTGGCCATTCAGATAGGCCACAGCATCAGCAGCGGCAAAAACATTGCGCCATTAGGCCTCGAAAGCGAAGGACAGCCGGTATTGTATTTTGATTTCGAGCTTAGCTCAAAGCAACTGGAGGCCCGCTACAGCAATCAATGGGATGCACACTACCAGTTTGAGGACACCTTTTACAGGGCCGATATTAACCCGGATATGGAGGTACCCGAAGATTTCGACAGCTTTGAGGATTATCTAAGCTTCTCGCTGGAGCAGGCTATTGTTGATACGGAGGCTCGTGTGGTTATCATCGATAACATCACGTACATGCGCAGCGAGAATGAGTCGGCTAAAGATGCGCTGCCTTTAATGAAGCATCTGAAGGCGCTTAAAACCAAGTATAACCTCAGCATACTTGCACTGGCGCACACCCCAAAGCGCGACCAGTCGAAACCAATATCGGCCAATGATCTGCAGGGCAGTAAGATGCTGATGAACTTTTGCGACAGTTCCTTTGCCATCGGTAAAAGCACGCAAAGTACCGAGAGGCGCTATCTTAAACAGATAAAACAGCGCAACACTTCGCAGCTGTATGGACAGGGCAATGTATGCCTGTTTGACATTGATAAGCCCCATAACTTTCTGCAATACGATTTTGTTGGGTTTGACGATGAGCGCCGCCACCTGAAAGAAGATAAGGAGCAGGAAAAGGATATCCTCACCGACCGCGTTATTGAACTACGCCAGCAAGGATTGAGCTTGCGCGATATTGCCGCCGAAATGGGCATCAGCTACCAAAAGGTTGACAGGCTGCTCCGCTCGGCTGACAGAAGGAGCAAGATCAAAGAGTAATAGCTGTTAAGTCGTTCGTTCTGTTCCGGGTGTTGAACAATAGTGGAACAAAGTGGAACAGTTTTGCATCATTAAGTCATTGGGTCATTGAGTCATTGGATTGTGTCTAATGTTTGCAATGACTATGAACTGTTTCGCTTTGTTCCAAATCACACCAATCCATAAAACAGAACGAACGACCAACCCCACCAACCAATGACCCGATGGCGCAACGCAAATGACCCAATGACGCACAGCAAATGACCTAATGACCAATGACCAATGACCCAATGACCAATGACCAAATACACCCTCCAACCCCGCAGTCACAAAAAACGCTATACCTGCCCGGCCTGCAAGCATAGTGGTAAAACGTATAAACGATACATCAACACCCAAACAGGCCAGCAGCTTGCCGACAACGTTGGCCGCTGCGACCGTGAGGATAAATGCGGCTATCACTATACACCACGCCAGTATTTCAGCGAAACCGGGCAAGCGAGGCCGGTGAATAAGCGCAGGTCGCCATTTGGTGTATCATACGCCGATATTATCCAGAAAAGGCAGGAAAAGAAGCCGGTGGAGCAAGCCACACCGACCCCTGACACCAATGATGCCGAACCGCATTATATTCATTCTGACGTGGTAAACGGCAGCTTTGTAAACTATGACAGCAACAACCTGGTGCAATACCTCATAAACACTTACGGCTTTGACGCTGCCGACAAGGCGGTAGGCCGTTACCGCATAGGTACCAGCAGCCACTGGCCGGGCGCTACCGTATTTTGGCAGCTTGATCCCGAAGGTTTTGTGCGTACCGGCAAGGTAATGCTATACAATGCCCAAACCGGCAAGCGCGTAAAGCAGCCGTTTAATCACGTTACCTGGGCGCATACTTTGATATTGCGGGAGATGGAAGAAGGAGGTCGGAAGTCAGAAGTCGGAAGCTCTCAACGTACATCTGACCTCCGATCGCCGACCTCGGACTTCAACCTCGTCCAAACCCTGTTCGGTGCGCACCTGTTAACGGAGTTTCCCGATAATCATGTGGCTATTGTGGAGAGCGAGAAAACGGCGATAATTGCCAGTATGAACGATGATAAGCGCATTTGGCTGGCAACTGGCAGCGTGGGTAATTTAAATGTGTCTGTTTGCCAGGCGTTAAAGGGCCGCAAAGTAACCCTGTACCCCGACCTGGGTGCCTATACCAAATGGAAAGCCAAAGCCAACAGCTTACAGCTCGCCCTGCCCGGCAGTATTTTTAAAGTATCAGACCTGCTGGAACGTGTGGCAAGCGAGGAGGATAGGGCAGAGGGGCTGGATTTGGGGGACGGATTGTGAGGGTTTCAGAGGTCGGAGATCAGAGGTCAGATGATGAGTTAGTGCTTCCTTCCATACCTCTGACATCCTGCCTCTAATATCTTCCGTCTGACATCTGACCTCATACCTCTTACATCCTACCTATAATATCTTCCATCCGACATCTGACCTCATATATCTAACATCAATTTAATCAAAAACTATGACAACTGAACTCACCGATGCGTGCAACCACTATTATAACTTAAAAGACCAGCTTGCAACGCACGAATTAATACTGCAAAACTTACTGGACGATGCCCTGCTATACATAGGCCAAACAGATCTGAGCGAAATTGATGCTATTATAAGTCATCTGCGCGATGTAGAAGCCGCACAGGCAGAAGTAAACAAAACGCAGGCCGAAATGAGCAGAACGACGCAAACGATCGTGAAATTGATGAAACTGGTTGGCATACCAACCGGCTTGCAGCTAAAGGGAGTGATCCCGTACGAACTGGAATACACCATTTGTATCGATGAAAAAGCCACTATTCACATCAGCAAAATCAAATATCTTGAACCCGAACCTTACGACCCGAATGTTATAATTGTTAAAAACTCCGATGGCTCGTATTACAGAATGGAAATAATCGAAACCGGCTTTGACACTGCGTCATCAGAGAATGAGGTGGATACGGATACTGAATTTAATGCTTTCCGGGCAAGTAGCGACGAGTAGGGTTTTGGTTTGTTCCGGTTTGTTTCACTTCGCTGTTATATCCAGAACAGAACGAACGACAAACCTTTCAAGTCATCCTATTAACCGTCATGTCGTTGCGATGCGCCAATAGGCGGATCGCAATGTCGTCGTCGTGCATAGCCGTCATGCATAGCGGTAATGCATTGGCGATGGTTGCATTCATTTTTCTACTGAAACATAGTATTCTCCAAGAAAAAAGCACCTATATATCTAAGTAAGGACAACACGTCTTTATCCGAATAAATGATGGGTTCTGTTTGCCCATTTGTAATTTTAATAGCTCCCCATTCTATAGTATTTGGATAAGGAGGAATTTTCTTTCTGTTATTTTCTGCAGGAAACTTATTGCTATAGTTCAATCCGTCTGCATGCGTGGTAAAATTTCTTAAAACATGTAGCACTTGAAACCAATCGAACTTGTGAAAATATGTATTTAACTCATCCTTTCCCCTTATTTTCAAATAATAAACTATTATCTCATAATAGACATTTATAACCCGTGTTTTTAAAAAATGGGCGTTAAAATTCATTATTTCTTTGATAGCCGGAAAATAATCTATTCCTACTGATACCCCAAAATCCTTGATAGATTTTGTTACATCGTCATTATGTAAAAAGAATAAATTTTCTGGATTAATTTCACCCTCGGTGTTGGAAATGGTAAAGTTATTAGGAACCTTACAAAGGTCTTCATACGGGTTAAGATGTTCTACAAGCAAGACGTTTGCATACAACAATGTGTAATAATTAAGATACGTCCTATGAAAAATAGTTTCTAATTTATGATAAGGTAATAAATCCTCCATTCAATTTGGTTTATTTTACCAATATCTGAATTTATTTTCAAACAAATTAGGTAGATAATGGGAGTGATATTTGTATTTGTATAACAAACCTGTAAAGCAATGATAACGCCGAAATAGCTAAATGCTTATTGGAAGAGTATTAGCCCAAATACCCAGCTTTTGTTTTGTTTCGCTCTGTTCCACTTCACTGTTATATCCAGAACAGAACGAACGACATAACTGAAAACTCAAGCTGTTTGCTTGCCAATCTTAAACGTCGCGCAAAGCAATCATAAAATTACAAAGCTATTTCCCGCCTAACAGTTATTATAATTGTTTTTAAACAAAATAAGCCATCCCAAACAGGATAGCTTATTTTGTTTCAGTGGAGCCGGAGGGATTCGAACCCTCGTCCAAACATGGTATAAGGTAAGCTTTCTACACGCTTAGCTACTGTTTAATTGTAGGGAAGGGGAAGGTCAGCCGCTTACCTGTACCGTCTTCCCAAGGTGCTTTATCTCGTCCGCTATGAACACCTTAAGCAGGCCAGTTTCATCTTTCGATGCCCCGGTCCATACTCACTAAATAAAAAACTATCGGAATGCATTATAGTGGGAGTATCCTTATTCGTTTTTTATCCTCATCAAGTACAAGTAAAGCGCCTTTTAACAATAAGTCAGTATAGGTTTCAAGGCTCGAAATAACCATTTTACTCAAATGGGTTACAGTTACATTTTGTGTTCTAACTTGTATAACACTTGGCTTTTCGGCCTTTGTGAGTGCCAGCGCCGTGCCGAAATCAAGATCGTGCGTAAAAACTATACATTCATTTTTTCTTGCCCAATCCATTATTATAATATCAGGCGCGCCAATGTCGCCTATATACGACCAATGAACTGCTTCAATATTATGAAGTTTAAATTCATGTACCCACTCGGGCGACAAATTCATGTCGATAAGTATTCTCATGCATTAGCGAGCGGTACTTCAATCTCTTCAGAGCGCCAGGCTGCATAAGATAAAGCAGCCATAATATCTTCCAGTTGCAGATAAGGATACATTTTTAAAATTTGTTCTGTAGTTGCACCCGAAGCCAGCAAACCTATTATGGTGCCAACAGTTACCCTAAGCCCCCGGATGCAGGGCTTGCCACCCATTACTTCGGGGTTAAGTGTGATGCGCTCCAAATTTTTCATCGTATGTTATTGTTTTGGTACACAAAAATACACAATATTTCATAATTTACTTTAAACAACAAAACCCAGCTAATCAGCCTGGTTTTGTTGTTTAAGTGGAGCCGGAGGGATTCGAACCCTCGTCCAAACATGGTATAAGGTAAGCTTTCTACAATGCTTAGCTACTGTTTAATTGTAGGGAAGGGGAAGGTCAGCCGCTCACCTGTACCGTCTTCCTTAGGTGCTTTATCTCGTCCCGACATCGTACCTCTGTCGGGACCAGTTTCATCTTTCGATGCCCCGGTTGCCGGCCCGATGAAACGGAAAACCGGCGGGACAAAAGCTTGCTAAATTCTAAATTAAGCAGCTAAGGCGTAAGTATTTTCGCCATTTGTAAGTTTGAGCGTTCAGATTTAAGCGCTAATTCACCCAACGCGCTGCATGCTTACTTACTTATCTCCATCCTGTCAATTCCGGTCGACCCCAATTTTTTAGTTGCAGGTTTTAGTTGCGGTGGCAGTTTTTAATAAGAGTACAAATATAGGCTTTTAGTGGCAGGTTTTAATAGTAGTTTTATCTAAATTTCGTGCTACTGCAGCCCAATACTGCTACTTATGAAATGCCGCCATCTGCGAACTGCCAACCGTCCGCCCCGGATACACCTTCAGCGCTTCCTCTAAACAGATCATCGCCTTTTCAATATCACCCCGGTTTAAAACGTAAGCTATCCGTACTTCGTTAAAGCCGGCGCCGGGCGTGCTGTAAAAGCCTGTTGCTGGCGCCATCATTACGGTTTGGTTGTTATAGCTGAAGGTTTCCAGCATCCATTGGCAAAATTTGTCGGCATTATCAATTGGCAACTGCGCTACCACATAAAATGCGCCACCCGGGTTAGGGCAATAAACGCCATCCATGTTATTTAATGCATTCACAATGGTATTGCGGCGGAGTGTATATTCTGTGTTTACAGCTTCAAAATAGGAACCAGGGGTATCAACAGCTGCTTCCCCGGCAATTTGCTCCACCATACCCGGACTAAGCCTGGCTTGTGCAAATTTGAGCCCGGTGGCTATAACCTTCTTGTTTTTGGTGATCAAGCATCCCAATCTTGCACCGCAGGCGCTGTAGCGTTTGCTCACGGTATCCATTACAATCACATTTTCATTAATACCGTCGAGGTGCATAGGTGAAGTGAAGCTGCGGCCATCATAACAAAACTCACGGTAGGCTTCGTCCGAAAACAGGTACAGATCATGTTTCAGCACAAGTGATTTCAAGGCTTCCAGTTCATCTTTTGAATACAAATACCCGGTGGGGTTGTTGGGACTGCAGATGAAGATGGCTTTTGTTTTTGGCGTGATCAGCTTCTCAAACTCAGCTATCGGCGGCAGCGCAAAGCCATTTTCAATATAAGAAAGTATCGGTTTCACCACGATGTCGCCCTGGCAGGCAAAGCCATTGTAGTTTGCGTAAAATGGTTCAGGAATGATCACCTCATCGCCCGGATCAAGGCACGACATCATTGATATGGTGATGGCCTCTGATCCCCCAGTTGTTACAATTATATTTTCAGGCTTAATATTATAACCTAGTTTGTTATAGTATTCAGTCAGCTTTTTACGGTATGACAAAGTACCTTCAGATGGGGTATACGCCCAAACCTTAAAATCAATATTTTTAATTGCATCCAGCATTCCGGCAGGCGTTTCAATGTCCGGCTGACCAATATTTAAATGGAAAACCTTTTTACCGTCCAGCTTTGCTTTATCAGCATAAGGCGTCAGTTTACGGATGGGCGAAGCAGGCATGTGCTGTCCCTTGTGCGAAATTTTTGGCATGGCGCAAAGTTAGGGAATTTAGTCTGAAAGTCGGAAAAGTCAGTAAAGTCCGAAAGTTGGGAGGTCGGAAGTCAGATGTCTGAAGTCAGAGGTCAGAGGTTAGAGGTTAGAGGTTAGAGGTTAGAGGTTAGGGTGTGCGGAATAGGCTATGAAAAGAAAAAGACACGGGTCGCGTGTCTTTTTCCAAAAATCATAAGTCTTGTAGACCCTAGCTGAGGGGTTATTTACTGCTGCTCGTCGCGGGCTTAGCCACAACTTCCCCAACAATAATTAAATTTTTCTGCGGGGTTTTAGCGTTTGATGTTACTACAATCGTCTTTGTAAACGGTGAGGCTACGGCAGCGTTGTAGGTGATTTTAATAATGCCTTTCTCCCCATTTTTTACGGGGGTTTTAGTGAAATCAGCTATGGTACAGCCGCATGTTGGCCTAACATCTGTTAAAATAAGCGGCTCTTTTCCAATGTTTGTAAATTCAAAAACAGTGGTAACAGGTGTTCCTTGCGGGATTTTACCAAAGTCGTGTTTTTCTTCGTTGAATTTAAATTCAGCTTTTTCATTATCTTGTGCGGATGCAGTAAAGGCGAAGCCTAAAATTACTGCGCATACTAAAAGGAGCTTTTTCATTTAATTGATTTATTCGTTTGTTAATTTGTTTTTTAAGGTGTGTATGAATTCGTTAAAATTCCTTATTATTATCGTTAATACGTTATACAGGGCTGTTTTGTTGTCTGCACAACATATATATGATAATCGCAAATATAAAAGGTTTAATCTAATTTAAAAACTATTCGTAAAACTCGATGTTTTATATGTTTTGTTACCAATTACAAAATAGAATTTTATAATTTTACCGCCTTAACAGAATATTATATGCCCGAAACTGTAATACACCCAACCGGCAAGTTTAATGATGCTGAACTCAGTTTTGATGATTTTAGAAAAATTGTGCTCGCTGACTACCGTATAGCTTATGAAAGCCGACAGGCAAGTATGATAGGCCGCAGGGAGGTGCTTACAGGCAAGGCTAAGTTTGGCATATTTGGTGATGGCAAGGAAGTTGCACAACTGGCTATGGCCAAAGTATTTAGAAAAGGCGACTGGCGTGCAGGCTATTACCGCGACCAGACATTCATGTTCGCCACGGGCATGAGTAACCTGCCCGAATTTTTTGCCCAGCTATATGCTTATCCTGATATTGAAAAGGAACCTGCATCAGGTGGAAGACAAATGAATTGTCATTACGCAACACGTTTTGTAAATGCCGATGGCAGTTGGGTGAACCAGGCGGAAACAATGAATTGTGCTGCTGATATTTCAACAACCGGCGGCCACATGCCACGTTTGCTTGGGCTTGCTTATGCCTCAAAATTATACAGGCAAAATAAAGAACTTGAATATCTCAACAATTTCTCGGTAAATGGTAATGAGGTTGCGTTTGGCACTATTGGTAATGGCTCGACTTCCGAGGGCTTGTTTTTTGAAACTTTCAATGCAGCCGGGGTACTGCAGGTGCCAATGGCTATTTCAATATGGGACGATGAATATGCAATCTCGGTTCCTGCCAAACTGCAAACTACTAAAGAAGATATCTCAGAAATATTAAAAGGTTTTCAGCGGGAGCCGGGAACCAATGGCTACGAAATATTTAAAGTGCGTGGCTGGGATTATGTAGCACTTTGTGAAACTTACGAGCGCGCTATTTCTGTTTGCAGAAGAGACCACGTGCCGGTTTTGATACATGTTACCGAAATGACACAACCGCAAGGCCACTCTACTTCAGGTTCGCATGAGCGGTATAAAACCAAAGTCAGGTTGGCCTGGGAGGACGAGAACGATTGCCTGGTGCAAATGCGTAAATGGGTGATCTCATCGGCGATAGCAACCGAGGCCGAAATGGATGAACTGGAAACAATTGCAAAAAAATATGTGCGCGATTGTCAGCGCCAGGTGTGGCACGAGTTATCCGAGGGTATTCGTGTTGAGTTAGATGAAGCAGCGCGGTTAATCGAAAAACTGGCAAAATATGTCCCTGCTAAAGAAGAATTGAACGCTATTGCGTTAGAACTACGCGAATGTGTAGATCCCGGGCGCAAAGATGTGTTTTCTGCTATACGGAAAGCTTTGCGCCTTACTATAAAAGACAATTCTTTGCAAAAGCAGCAATTGATCAATTGGCTGGCTGAAGAAAATAGAAAAAATGAGGCCCGCTATAATTCAAAGCTATTTTCCGGGACACCGCAATCCCCTTTAAATGCAAAACTTGTTCCTGTAGAATATGATGCCGACTCAAAACCTCTTGACGGAAGGGAAGTTTTAAATGCTTGTTTTGAAGCCAATTTTGAACGCGATAAAACTATTGTGGCCTTTGGTGAGGATGTTGGCGCTATTGGCGATGTAAACCAAGGTTTTGCAGGTCTGCAGGGCAAATTTGGCGACCTGCGGATAACTGATACCGGGATACGCGAAGCTACGATAATAGGGCAGGGTATGGGCCTCGCTATGCGGGGGCTGAAGCCAATAGCGGAAATCCAGTATCTTGATTACCTATTATATTCAATCAACGTTTTAAGTGATGACCTGGCAAGCTTAAGTTACCGTACCCACGGCGGGCAAAAGGCCCCACTGATAGTTCGCACACGTGGCCACCGTTTGGAGGGGATCTGGCATTCGGGATCACCATTAGGCTTGATTTTAAACTCTATGCGTGGCCTGCATATTTGCGTTCCACGCGATATGACCCAAGCTGCCGGTATGTATAATGTATTACTGCGGGGTGATGAGCCGGCGCTGGTGATAGAATGCCTGAACGGCTATCGTTTGAAAGAAAAGCTGCCGGCAAATGTTGGCGAATTCACAGTTCCGCTGGGAAAAGCAGAGATTTTAAAAGAAGGGACTGACATAACCGTAATATCCTATGGTTCTACATTGCGTATAGTACTGGAGGCCGCTAAAGAACTGGAAAAATTAGGAATAAACATCGAGGTAATTGATCCCCAAACCCTGCATCCGTTTGATACAGAGAATGTTTGCGGTGCTTCGCTAAAAAAAACCAGTAAACTACTTATAGTGGACGAGGACTTACCTGGCGCTGCCTCTGCCTATATCTTACAAAGGGTACTGGAAGCACAAAACGGCTACTACTTTCTTGATGCGCAACCCAAAACGCTTTGCGCCAAAGAGCACAGGCCACCTTATGGGTCAGATGGGGACTATTTCAGCAAGCCATCTTTAGATGACGTTATCGAAGCGGTTTATAACCTGATGAACGAAACATACCCCAATAAATATCCCGCTATTTATTGATCTGTGAACTGTTAAAATATCGATTTAACAGCTATTTTATAAGTTTCATCCATAATAATAACTTATTTTGCGCTCCGGTTTAAACCACCGGAGCGTTTAATTTTTATACTATGGATGTAGCATTTTCAACAATATCAACTATTATAAAAGACCGTCGCAGTGTTAAACCTTTGGCAATGAACGGCAATAAAATCCCTAACGGCCAGGTTGCCGCCTTGTTAGAATTGGCAGATTGGGCGCCAACACACGGGCTCACGGAACCCTGGCGTTTTATAGTTTACGAAAAGCCGCAGGAATTCTGCCTGCAACATGCTGAACTTTATAAACAGAATAGTTTTGGAGATAGTTTTGATGCCGCAAACTATAATAAATTGCTCCACCAGGGCGATAAAGCATCGCATATCATCGTAGCTATAATGAAGCGTGGCAATCTTCCAAAGATCCCTGCCCTTGAAGAAATAGCTGCGGCATCGTGCGCCATACAAAACATATTGCTGGGGGCAACCGCACTTAATATTGCCTCTTTTTGGAGTACAGGAGGAATGGCGCTGCGACCGGCCTTTAGAAGCTTTTTTAATTATGGAGAAGATGACCAGGTCATGGGCATCCTGTATTTAGGCTATGCTGACGAATATCCTGCAGGCAAAAGATCTATCCCTTTAGAAGAAAAAATCACCTGGATACAATAATTAGTTTTTTTTGCAGTTCTATAAGGCTAACAAGTTGTTGAATTGACGTAATTTAACTTCTTGTGTATTTAATAAATTTTACTGATAAATATTCAATTAATAAATAATTAATTGGATATTAGCGTAATAAAATGAACCTAATTCAGTTTTTTACGTAAAACCAGTACTATTTAAACTATTGATTTTACCCATTTAAGAATGAAGAAACATTTTAGCTTGCTGATTTGTGTGTTGTTGTTGCTCCCTATTGCGTTGTTGAGTTGGAAACCCGGGGCAGTGAAGAAAACAAGTGTTGCTTTAAACAAGGCCTTTACACCCGAACAGGTACTTGAAAAATATGTAAATAATGTGTACGAGGCTTCTCGTTTGGCGGAATCTGGATTAGATCCGGATGTTTTCAGAAAAGCATTTACTGGTTTTATTAATTTAAAAGCAGCCAATAAGCTATCCCAAAACAGCGCTGTTCTTACTGTTGTCGACTTTACAAGGGCAAGTTCCGAAAAACGGATGTGGATTATCGACCTCGCAAACAAATCATTAATTCTGAACACCTGGGTGGCCCATGGCCACGGCAGCGGTGAAAACGTACCTTCGCGTTTTTCTGATAAAATAAATTCTTTCAAAAGCAGTCTGGGCTTTTATCTCACGGACGATGTTTATTACGGTAAACATGGCCGCTCGTTAAGGTTAGATGGCCTGGATGCAGGTTTTAACGAGAATGCACGTGTGCGCGAAATTGTTGTCCATGCTGCGAACTACGTAGGCGAACGTGTAGTGGAACGCCAGGGACATGTGGGCCGTAGCCAGGGTTGTCCCGCGGTATCCCCCGCTGTAGCAAACCAGGTGATTGACGCCATAAAAGACAAAACAGTTCTTTTTGTTAACGGGAACAGCACTAATTACACCTCAAGATATCTTGATGAGGCAGTTGCCGCAAACTTTTTAGCTTCAGATTCAAATAGTAATTTGAGTGTTAATTTGTAGAAGCTGCAACAGAACCCGTATCTGCAAGATATGATTTACCTATTTTAGGGTGAAGTAATTTCAGCAAATGATCGTATAACACAATATCCAAACCATAAACATCTTTTCTGAATTGCAATACACCTTTTTCATCAGGCCAGCAGGTAACGTAAGTGATGTAAACAGGTACTTTTTTAGGGAGCCCGATCGTAGTAGGATCGGGGTTGTCTGCGCCCATATCATCAACAATGGTGTCATAATCATCGCCTGCTCCAAATAAGTTTAACGCAAGCGCCTGCGGGTCGCCCAAGCGTACACAGCCATGGCTAACTGCCCGCATTTTCCAGAAAAAAGCAGACTTTGCAGGGGTATCGTGTAAGTAAACACTACTTTTATTGTTAAAAAGAAACTTTATTTTTCCCAATGAATTGTCCTCCCCTGGTTCTTGTTTAAACTCATAAGGTAAATTTTCCTTTGTTATTTTGGACCAATCTATATCTTCCGGATTAGGTACCTTCACATCGTCTTTGTAAACATCAATACTTTTATTTGCAAGATAAAAACGGTCTTTGGCAGCTTCAACAATAATTTCTTTGTTAGCAATACTTCTTGGGATGTTCCAGATTGGGTTTACCTCAACGCTGTGTATCTGGCTGTTTAGCAAAGGGGTTTCATGTTCATAAGGCTTATCCTCTTTACAGGTATCATTATAGGCGACAAGCGTGTTGGCATTATCCATGTTACGTCCCTGTCCCACGCAAACTTTCATACCAAGTACCGACCTGCCGCTGTCTATCACATTTAGAAAGAAGTCGGGAATATTTACTATCACATATTTGTGTTCACCAGGCTTGTTTTTCCAGCGAAGGCGTTCCAGGTTAACTATCAAAATGCGCCTTGTTTCTTCCTTCGAGGCTCCTTTGGCAACAACCCCGCTTTTTAAAGCTTTTTGCAAAGCAAGATATTCAGTATCTTTAGGCTGTATGCTATCAAGGTACAGGCCCATATTGCTGATATGAAAAACCCGAAGCATTGATAGACTGTCAGGTCGTCTGGTATTCATGAAATACCTCTGAAAAATACTTTTAGGATTAATCGCGCCATATTGCAGTGCGTTCGAGTAATTGATCAACGAGTTCGCGGCCGCAAGTTCCAGGTCGGCCATATCCTGGTAGGCTTCATTCAATGTTTTTATTTGGCCCTTGGTTTTAAATTTGACAATCAGGGCCTTGATCTGCTCTGTTTGGAACATTTCGGCATCCAGGCCATGGTCATCTGCATGCGAGTAATATTCTGTAGCTGTTTCAAGGCCATTGTTAAATAATTGAGTTAACACCAATTCGGGGGTGTAATCGTTTTTTTCGTAATGATCTGCGATAAAAGCGGCATGTGCCAGCTTTGGGTTTCCGGCAGCCAACGCTTTTTTAAACACTTCAGAAAACCCCTCGGGCGTAACGTCTTTGAATATCTTATTATGTGTCTGTTTATACAGCACATTGGCCATTTCAGAACGTTTCTTTTTACAACTTTGAAAAGTCAGGGCAAGTGTAGGAAGAATAAAAAATAGCAGAATAACGGTAGTTTTTTTTACCGGCGTAAGTTGAATCATAGTAATAATTGCACTAAAGATAAAAAACTAATAGCAATCTGTGTACCACAACTGCTATTGGAATTTTGTTATTTTTGGAAAAACCGAAGACTAGTGTTGTTATCTGTCCTGGTGATAGTTTAAAGCCACTTTATGAAACCGAAAAAATATTTATTATTTGTTTTGATGGTGACTGCCAGTCATCAAATTATAGCACAAAGGTATGGCCCTGTAAATCCAAATGCCTCGGCCGGTGTAAAAAAAGTACTAAAATTACTATATGATGTCAAAGGCAAACAGATACTTTCGGGTCAGCAAAATTATAACAGCGACATGAATACCTTTTCGGACAGCGCGGCAAGGATCACAGGCAAATATCCGGCTGTTTGGGGTAGCGATTTTATAAACTGGGGAGATAAAGACCTGGGGCCACAAATTGTAGCCGAAGCAACAAAAAAATGGAAAGACGGCTACCTGGTGACCTTAATGTGGCACGAGGGTAAACCAACCGATAACCCGCCATATGAGTTCTCGAAAAATGTGATAGCCAAAATGAATGATGCCGATTGGAATGAATTAGTAACTCCTGGTAGTAAATTGAATACCAAATGGCTTAACCAAATAGATGTCATAGCAGGATACTTAAAACAATTGCAAACCGCTGGTGTCCCGGTTTTATGGCGCCCTTACCATGAGATGAATGGCGTTTGGTTTTGGTGGGGAAATAGAAAAGGGGAGAACGGCATTGCCAAACTATGGAAAATGATGTACGACCGTTTTACCAATTATCACCATTTAAATAACTTACTATGGGTTTGGGGTGCCAATGGCCTTAGGGATACTCCACAAGATGAAGCCTATGATTATAAGGATTATTATCCCGGCGCGAATTATGTTGATATTTTAGGCGCTGATGTGTATCATTTTGATTATGAGCAGAAAGATTATAACGAATTGCTTAAGCTGGCTAACGGCAAGCCAATAGCCCTTACCGAAACCGGCGAATTGCCGAAGCCAGAGATACTTGCCGCACAACCTCAATGGGTATGGTTTATGGTTTGGACAAGCTGGCTTTGGACGGATAACACACATGACCGCGTTAAACAAATTTATAGCCTGCCACAAACACTTAATCACGACGAGGTGAAAGTGAAGTTGCAGTAGGCCACGCTTTTTAACAAAACCAGTAATGAACAATAAACCTGAAGTCTGGCTTCGCGGCCCGCTGGACAATATGCCGGGGTTACTTCAACCAGTTGCTCATGCATTGTTGCAGGCGCGTGAAGAGATTATTGAGCTAATGAACGGTTTCCCTTTTGAACTACTATGGGAAAGACCCAACGGCCTTGCGTCGCCAGGTTTTCATTTACAGCACCTTTCAGGTGTGCTCGACCGGCTTTTTACTTATGCACGCGGTGAAAAACTTAGTCAGAATCAACTTGATTATTTGGCGGCAGAAGGAAAGCCAACAGGAACTATTATTAACGTAACGATATTGGTAGAAAGGTTTAACCAGCAAGTCGACAACGCTTTAGCTGAATTACGTAAAACAGATGAATTAACTTTAACAGAACCCCGGACCGTGGGTAGGGCGCAATTGCCGTCAACGGTTATAGGGCTATATGTGCACGCGGCAGAGCATACTATGCGGCACGTGGGGCAGCTTTTAGTTACTGTAAAAATACTAATGCTGAAGTAAGGCCATATATGTACCGCCGCGTAGTCTGATATTAATTGTGAAGCTTATTAGAGGCGTGCCTTGTTCTGATTTTTACGGGTTGTAAAACCATAGGAGAGCGGCCGCTTTTGAAAATGGAATTGAATTTGTTAATTATATCTTTCCAATAAAATTTATACAAATAGACTGCAATTGATAATAACATAGTTATTTTTAGTTACTTATAGTTTTTTAACATGCAGAAAGGAAGTGGTCCCTATGCATTTTTTATTTATACGTTAACTTTAAAAATAAGATGTGTAACTGCTGTATTTCGTTTTACTGAAAAATCTATCTCCAATGGGCAAAGAAAATGTTCACGACCTGGTCAAATTCCTGCTGCCATATCCCGATAATGTAAAAGCGGCTGCCTTATGGCTCAGGGAGTTTGTTTGGGATCTATACCCGGAAACTAACGAACTTATCTACGATAATTATAACGCTGTAGCCTTTGGTTGGTCACCAACAGACAAAGCCGGCGACGTTTTTTGCAGTATAGCAGTTTATAGCGCATATGTTAACTTTGGTTTTCTTCGAGGCTCCGAGTTTCCTGATCCTAAGAAAATTCTGGTGGGTGACGGTAGTCTATACCGTTACATCAAAGTGGTCGATAGAGATGATTTTCCTGAAGAATATATAAAGGAGCTGCTTGCCATGGCGTATGAAAATTCAGTATCACGATTAAAACCCAGCAAAAAGGTATTCAAGGGTGAAACAATTGTAAAGTCGATTTCTCCTGTAAAACGAAGGCCTTTATAGTGATCAGAGGTTGGAGATTAGTGATTAGTTGGTAGATCATTATTCCCGGCAATTACTATATTTGAAAAGATACTAACCTCTAATCTCCAGTCTCTAATCTCTAGCATGGACATCGAATTCAATAAAAATGAAGATATAAATAAACAGCTTGTTTATGAGTTAAACAGCCGGCTCAAAAAGGTCTACCTGGGCGGAGGCGAAAAGGCTGCTGCCAAACAAAAGGAAAAGGGGAAAATGCTTGCCCGTGAGCGGGTGGCTTATTTAATTGATAAAGATAAGCCATGGCTTGAGATCGGCGCTTTTGTTGGTGACGGCATGTATGCGGAGCATGGCGGTTGTCCGTCGGGCGGTGTGGTGTGTGGCATAGGTTATGTATCGGGGCGGCAATGTGTGATAGTTGCTAATGATGCAACAGTTAAAGCGGGAGCCTGGTTCCCTATAACTGCCAAGAAAAACCTGCGGGCCCAGGAAATTGCCATGGAAAACCGCCTGCCTATCATTTACCTGGTAGACTCGGCAGGTGTTTTTTTGCCTTTGCAGGATGAGATCTTCCCCGATAAAGAACATTTCGGCCGCATTTTCCGAAATAATGCCATAATGAGCAGTATGGGAATTATCCAGATTTCTGCGATCATGGGTTCATGTGTGGCAGGAGGAGCCTATTTGCCTATTATGAGTGATGAAGCTATGATCGTGGAAGGAACAGGATCGGTTTTCCTTGCGGGATCATACCTCGTAAAATCGGCGATAGGGGAGGATGTGGATAATGAAACATTAGGCGGCGCTACAACACAATGTGAAATCTCAGGAGTTACCGATTATAAGCATCCTAATGATCAGGCTTGTTTGGATTCTATCCGCAATATAATGGGCATGATAGGGGATTTCCCCAAAGCAGGCTTTGACAGGATAACCCCCATCGCTCCCAAATTAAAAGAAAAAGATATATACGGCCTTTTACCCGATAACCGCGAAAAGGCGTATGATATGATGGAAATAGTATTGCGTCTGCTGGATGATTCAGCGTTTGAAGAATATAAAGCCGGATACGGACAGTCAATTATTTGCGGACTTGGCCGCATTGACGGCTGGGCGGTAGGCATTGTTGCCAATGAACGGAAAGTAGTAAAATCAAAAAAAGGCGAGATGCAGTTTGGCGGTGTGATCTATTCAGACTCCGCCGATAAAGCCACCCGGTTTATTATGAACTGTAACCAAAAGAAAATACCGCTGGTTTTTTTACAGGATGTAACAGGTTTTATGGTAGGCAGTCGTGCCGAGCATGGCGGCATTATAAAAGACGGCGCAAAAATGGTAAATGCGGTGGCAAATTCTGTAGTTCCGAAATTTACCATAATAATAGGTAACTCCTATGGCGCAGGTAATTATGCCATGTGTGGCAAAGCCTATGACCCGCGTCTGATCTATGCCTGGCCAACTGCTAAAATAGCGGTAATGGGTGCTGGATCTGCTGCTAAAACATTAGTGCAGATGCAGGCCGGCGGCCTTAAAGCAAAAGGCGAAGAGGTAGATGCCGAGAAAGAAGCAGAGCTACTAAAGCACACCACGGACAGATACAACGCCCAAACAACTCCTTATTATGCTTCAGCACGACTTTGGGTTGATGGCATTATCGACCCGCTGGAGACCCGTAAAGTGATCTCTATGGGCATTGAAGCTGCCAACCATGCACCGATTGAAAAGGCTTTTAATGTGGGGGTGATACAGACGTAGTTTTCTGAACCACTGATTAAGCTGATTTACGTGACTTAGCAGGTTTATTATGACTAAAAATCGCAAAACCCAAAAAAAATCAGCGAAAATCATATAAATCAGGTTAATCAGTGGTTCAGACAATCAGCGGTTCAGACAAAATTCATTTTTTTTCCTACCTTCCCCCATGAAAAAAATCCTACTTCCAATAATATTCTTACTAGCCACTAATATCTATGCCCAAACCCCGATGGAGATCCATCAGCGGGCCATTTTAATTGATACGCATAATGATATTCTCTCCAATGAACTTATTACTCACCTTGACATGGGCAAACTTCAAACCACCGGCAATTTCGACCTTGTACGGGCAAAAGAAGGCGGACTTGACGCCCAGGTATTTTCTATTTGGTGCGGCGAGGATTATGGAAAGGGTACGGCGTTTAAATTTGCTAATCGGGAAATTGATTCTTTGTATGCCGTGATTGCCCGTTATCCCGATAAGATAACGCTGGTTCGTAATTCAAAGGAATTGGAACAGGCAGTTAAAGATCATAAGCTGGCAGCGTTGATCGGCGTAGAAGGCGGTCACATGATTGAGGACCGGTTGGATTATATCGACAGTCTTGCCAAACGCGGAATGCGGTATCTGACCCTCACCTGGAATAACAGTACCTCGTGGTCATCTTCCGCAAGGGATGAAACAACCAGACGGGGCACACTGACCCACGTTGGTTTAACTGATCTGGGCAAGCAAATAATCCACCACCTGAACGACCTGGGCGTTATGATCGATCTTTCGCACCCCGGCGAACAAACTTTTTATGACGTGTTGGCCACAACCAACAAGCCCGTTATTGCCTCGCACAGCTGTTCCTATACATTAAACCACCACTACCGCAATTTAAAGGACGATCAGCTAAAAGCACTTGGCAAAAACGGCGGCGTTGTGTTTATTAATTTTTATAGCGGATTTGTCGACAGTACTTACGCCAAAAAAGCGGATGCTTTTTCACATAGGCACAAAGCTGAACTGGATTCTCTTACTAATGTTTACCACGATGCTGATCTTGCCAATATCAGGCTGAATGTTATTCATAAAGCAGAATCAGACCAGATCCGGCCGCCATTGAGCATGCTTATTCACGAAATTGACTATATAGCAAAACTCATCGGTGTCGATCATGTGGGTATCGGATCAGATTTTGACGGTGCAGAATCATATCCTTTAGGTATGGACAGTGTTACTGATTATCCGAAGATCACAGCGGAACTTTTAAAAATTGGGTATTCAGAAAAAGATGTTGATAAAATATTAGGCGGTAATTTTTTGAGGGTTTTAAAGGCTAATACAGGGAAATGATAAGAAGATATCTACTCTTTGTTGCTTTAATTCTTCTGACTCTAAATGCGTCAGCACAAGTACGCAAGAGATTTTATAACAAAGATAATAAGGTCATAAAGGATTCGACCAAAGCCGTGTCGTATAGTTTATTTCAAAAAGGATCAGACTCAACATGGTCATACGTAAAAATTGATACGCGAACGAACATACCTATAGAACGGGGAACTTATTTGGATGAAGACTTAACAATCCCGGAAGGAAAATTTGTCTATTATCAGACTATCATTGAACAGAAAAGAATAGATGATCATCATTCTTCAATTGATACTATTTTCCGCGTAAAAGAAACCGGCGTTTTTATCAACGGTTTGAAAGAAGGTGTTTGGGTGAGCTATTTTGTGAATGGTCAAAAGCATTTTTTAAGAACCTTTGAAAATAATCAATTGAATGGATTATTTGAGGAGTACACTGATAGCGGCTGGTTATTTACCCGAAGTAATTATATAAAAGGATTAAGAGAAGGAGATTCCTATATTTTCAAAGCGGACAGTTCGGTTCAAATTTATAGCAGGTTTTGGCACGGGTCACAAATTGAGCTCAAAAACTATAACCAAGACCAAGTGTATAATGCCTACCCGGGTTTCAATTTTGAATATCATGTTTATAAATATTTGAAAAAATCTGGAATACCACCTGCGCACGGTAACGTCCTGGTAGGTTTTATTGTAAGTGAAAGTGGAATGTTAACCGATCTGCAAGTACAAATGGGTGTTAGTCCCGAGGTAGATCAGGCAATAATCGAAGCATTTAAGAATAGCCCTGCCTGGGTTCCTGCAACGGTCAATAAAAAGAGAGTCAAACAGAAACGGACGTTAGCTTTTCAATACGATACCACTAAAGAAATGACAGAAATTTACTAATAAACTGCCCGATTATTGTTGTATAGCATATTGGATAACAAGTTTACTACTACCTGACCAATAAAAGCCCTTTTTTTCTTAAATTCGCAGTTCAATTTTTAAAACACCAATGTCTCAAGATACTGAACACGTTAAATGCCTCATTATAGGTTCTGGCCCTGCAGGTTATACTGCAGCTATTTATGCTTCCCGCGCTGATTTAAAGCCTGTTATGTACACAGGTCTGCTTGCCGGCGGCCAGCTTACCCAAACTACCGACGTTGAAAATTATCCGGGTTATCCTAATGGCATCATGGGCCCCGAAATGATGGAGGACTTCCGCAAACAGGCTGAACGCCTGGGGACCGACATCCGTTTCGGTTATGTTAGTTCGGTTGATTTTTCAAGTCTGCCCCACAAAGTTACTGTCGATGATCATAAAACCATAACAGCCGATACCGTGATCATTTCTACAGGCGCTTCTGCTAAATGGCTTGGATTGGATTCCGAGCAAAAGTATAGTGGTTTTGGTGTTTCGGCTTGTGCTGTTTGTGATGGCTTCTTTTTTAAAGGAGAAGATGTGGCTATAGTAGGAGCAGGGGACACTGCGGCTGAAGAAGCGACTTACCTTGCCAAACTTTGCCGCAAGGTGTATATGATCGTCCGCAGGGATGAGTTCAGGGCGTCAAAAGCGATGGTGAACCGGGTGTTAAATACGCCTAATATTGAAATACTATACAATACCGAAACCAAAGAGATAATAGGCGACGGACAAAGCGTAAACGGTGTAGTGGTTACCAACAATAAAACGAACGAAGAAAAGACGCTTAACGTGAACGGCTTCTTTGTAGCCATAGGTCATCACCCCAATACTGATATTTTTAAGGGCTGGATCCACATGGACGAAACCGGTTACATCAAAACTGTTCCCGGCTCAACCGTAACAAATATTGAAGGCGTATTTTGCTGCGGCGATGCGCAGGATCACATCTACCGACAGGCAGTAACAGCAGCAGGAAGCGGTTGTATGGCTGCTATTGATGCGGAACGCTACCTTGCTGCCAAGGAGCACGTGGTAACAGCTTGAGTCGGTGATTAGAGATTAGTCATTGAAGATTAGGAGAAAAGGTAGTTTTAAAAAACTTTCGGTCTTTCGGACTTTTCAGACTTTCGGACTTATTTTCGTATTATTACATCTTAACCAAAATTATACTACCATGGGAAAAGGCGATAAAAAAACACGAAAAGGCAAAATAGCAATAGGCTCGTACGGAAAAAAGCGGCCTCACGATTTTAAAAAGGCGACCCCTCCGGTGCCTGAACCAGCAACCCCAGTAAAGGAAGCAAAGAAATAATAACAAGCCATCCTCATTCATTTGAGGGTGGCTTGTTTAATTGATGGCTATGGTAACGCCAGGTTTGAATAGATCTGCCGTTTTAACTTCATGTTATTTTTACACTTCGCAACCATTGTTATAATAGGTTTTAATTAATATCATTGTCTAACCAATTTTTCGCACTCGCACTTCTAACAACATTTATATGGCTATTGATACGCTCAACATTAACGGCAAGGCAAAAACAAATAACACTTACGATGCCATTGTTATCGGCTCGGGCATCAGCGGCGGCTGGGCGGCCAAGGAGCTTACCGAACGAGGCTTAAAAACCATAATGCTGGAGCGCGGGCGTAATTTTGAGCACCTAAAGGATTATAAATCTGCTTCTAAAGACCCCTGGGAGTTTGAGCACCGCGGCAGCACTACGCTGGCGCAGCGCAAGGAGCGGCCTGTTATTTCGCGTAGCTGGGGCGCTACCGAGGCAAATATGGATTATTGGGTAGACGAGCAGGAAGCGCCTTATACCGAAATAAAGCCATTTAACTGGTGGCGCTCGTACCAGCTTGGCGGTCGTTCTATTTTATGGGGCAGACAAAGTTACCGCTGGAGCGACTTTGACTTTGAAGCAAATTTAAAAGACGGTTGGGCGATCGACTGGCCTATCCGCTATAAGGACCTTGCGCCCTGGTATGATCGCGTGGAGAAATTTGCGGGGGTAAGTGGCTCAAAAGAGGGTTTGGCCCATTTGCCCGACGGTCATTTTCTGAGACCTATGGACATGAATTGTGTGGAAAAGGATGTATCAGAAAGGATAAAAAAGCATTACAACAATACCCGGCACATGATTATCGGTCGTACGGCCAACCTAACGGAAGCTATACCTGGCCGTACCGCCTGTCATTTCAGGAACCGTTGCTGGGAAGGTTGTCCCTTTGGGGGCTATTTCAGCACACAGTCGTCTACTTTGCCAGCCGCAATGGCGACGGGGAACTTAACAGTACGTCCTTTTTCTATCGTTACAAAAATCATCTATGACAAGGATAGTAAAAAAGCGACAGGGGTGGAGATACTGGACGCGGAAACAAATAAAACCTATGAGTATCATGCCAGGATCGTCTTTGTAAATGCCTCTGCCTTAAATAGTGCCTGGGTATTGATGAACTCGGCAACTGACATTTGGCCGGGTGGTTTGGGCAGCAGCAGCGGCGAGTTGGGGCATAACATTATGGACCACCACTATAACCTGGGCGCCTCGGGCACGGTTGAGGGTTATGAGGACAAATATTACTTCGGCAGAAGACCGAATGGTATCTATGTAACACGTTTTGCCAATTTGTATGGCGATAAGCGCGATTATCTGCGCGGCTTTGGTTACCAGGGTACGGCAAGCCGCGAAGGCTGGAGCAGGCATATTGCTGAACTGAATGTTGGCGCATCCTTTAAAGAGGCGTTAACCGAGCCCGGACAATGGGTTATCGGCATTGGCGGTTTTGGCGAACTGCTGCCTTATCATGAAAATAAGATCACCCTTGATCCGAACAGGAAGGATAAATGGGGGTTACCGATACTGGCTATGGATGCCGAGATAAAGGACAACGAAAGGAAGATGCGCGTGGATATTGTGAAAGAGGCCAAGGAAATGCTGGAAAACGCCGGTGTGAAAAACGTTGCTACTCATGATAACGGCCATGCCGTTGGCGACGGGATCCATGAGATGGGCACCGCCCGCATGGGCCGCGATCCCAAATCATCAGTGCTGAACGAGCATAACCAGGTTTGGGATGCTAAGAATGTTTTTGTAACGGATGGCTCGGCGATGGTTTCATCGGCTTGTCAAAACCCATCATTAACTTATATGGCATTAACAGCCAGGGCGGCTAATTTTGCTGTAGATGAATTGAAGAAGGGTAATTTGGGTTAAGTGTTTGATTGAGTTGATTAGGTTGGATTGGGTGAATGGTTGTTTTTCATATCATCTCAACCCAACGGTCATCCAACTTAATCAACCTAATCCAACCCAATCAACTAATAAACAAACTAAAAACCATGAAACATAAACTATTAATTTTCAGCCTTTTAACTCTTATGGCTTCAAGCGTTTTCGCGAAGCAAAAGGTACTTGTATTCAGTAAAACAAAGGGCTGGCACCATGCATCAATTCCCGTTGGGATAAAAGCCATAATGAAGCTGGGGCAGGAGAACAATTTTGATGTGGATACTACAACCGATGCTACAAAATTCACCTATGATAATTTGAAGCAGTATGCGGCTGTGATCTGGCTCAGCACCACCGGCGATGTTTTGAACGATGCCCAGCAGGCGGAATTTGAAAAGTACATCCAGGCTGGCGGGGGCTTCGCGGGCGTGCATTCGGCTACTGATACCGAATATAACTGGCCATGGTATGGCAACCTGGTAGGGGCTTATTTTAAAAGTCACCCCAGGGTACAGCAAACGGCGACACTTCACATAGTCGATCCTAACTTTATAGCTACAAAAGGCTTGCCTGCCGAATGGAAAAGGCTTGATGAGTGGTATAACTTTAAATGGATAGAAGACGGTTTGCATGTGCTGATCACCATTGACGAGAAAACTTACGAAGGCGGCGCAAATGGCGACAATCACCCTATGGCATGGTATCATACTTACGACGGGGGCAGGGCATTTTATACAGCCCTCGGTCATACCGATGAATCATACGCCGACCCCGTATATTTAAAGCACCTTTTAGGCGGCATAGAATATGCAATGGGGAATGCTAAATAAGGTTGGAGTGGTTGTAAGAAGCTGTAAGGGTTGAAATGAGTTTTTAAGGAATTTGAATAGGTTGCAATAAGCTACAACCTTTACAACGTATTTCAACCCTTACAACATTTCCAACTTCTTACAACCTTTACAACTCCTTACAACTTATTTTAACTTAAATGAAGATTTGGATCCTGATATTTTTAGGAGGGGGACTGGGCAGTCTCTTTCGTTATTTAATAAGCCGCTGGATAATAGGGACATTTATCTCAGACTTTCCTTATGGAACACTAGTTGTGAATATAACCGGCTGCTTTTTGATCGGCTTCTTTATATTTTATTTTACCGAGGATCGTTTCGGTGTGACATCATTGCCCTGGCGGCTTTTTCTTGTAACGGGCATTTGCGGTGGATACACGACATTTTCCGCTTTCTCTTTCGAAAATGTAAAGCTGTTGGATGACAAACACGTTATCGCCTTTCTGACCTATACTTTCGGAAGTGTGTTGTTGGGGCTTCTTGCCACTTATAGCGGTATTTTCCTGGCAAAGATTATTTAGACAGGCAGCGTTATTGTGAATTGTGTTCCCTGGCCTAATTCGCTGTTAACTGTAATTGTACCGCCTAACGATTCTACTTGCGTCTTAACCATAAACAGCCCCAGGCCCTTGCCCTCAACGGTGGTATCAAAACGTTTATATAGCCTGAACAATTGTTTTCCATGACTGTTGAGGTCAATGCCTTTCCCATTATCGGTAAAAGTTAATTCAATTTTATTTTCACACTGTACGCTTTTAATGGCAATTACCGGCGAGCTACCGCATTTGCGGTACTTAATGCTATTGAGGATCAAATTGTAAAATATACTATACAGGTAACTTCTGACGGTGAATATCGTGCTGCCCTCAAAATTGCAGTTTATAAGTACACCTTCTTTTTTAATGATGTTACTTATACTTATCTTGATATCATTTACCAGCTGCTGAAGATCGGTTGCTTCCCTGGTCTCATTGGTTAGTTCCTTAACCTGTAAAACATGGTTCATGTCGGTGATCACATTGTCAAGGCTTTTAATTGATGATGAGATACCGTTCATCACAAAGCCCTTATCCTGATCGGTGATGTCCGGGTCGTTAAACAATTCCAACAAGCCGGTAATATTGGCCACCGGGGCCCTTAGATTGTGCGAAACGATATAATTAAATTGCTCCTGGTCTTTATTCCGTTGGACGAGGTCGGCGGTTATTTTTTCCCGCTCCAGCTCCAGTACCTTTTTGTCAGTTATATCTTTGAACGTTAACAATATTCCTATATGCTCCGATTGTTCATTCAATACGCCGGCCCATTTAACATCGTACCAGTTCAACTCATTTTTTAAATGATAGTTTGTCTCATAACTTACTACTTCATAATTTTTTACTTTTTCTGCTATTGATGAGAAAAGCTGCCGCTTATGTTTAGGGAAATAATCCAGGGCGTTTGTACCCGGCTTCAGTTTTTTATTGACATGTTTCCAATAAAAATCCCTGGCCTGTGCATTAGAGGAAATAATTTTAAGGTCAGTGCTAAAAAGCACAAACGCGATATCAGTATTTTCAAATATCGCCCGCAGGTTAGCTTCGGATTTCTTTAGGGACCTCTCTGAGGATAAGCGCTGGGTAATATCAGTTACCATTGCAAGTGAGCCCTTATAATTCCCGTCCTCGTCGATAATAGGATTGGCATTTATATTGGCCCAAACCTGCTGTCCGCATTTTGCGTTGTAACAGATAGTGATGTCTTCTTTAACCCCGTTTCTTCGCCGCTCAATACATTCTTTCGCATAATCCCTGCAGCTTTCGTCCATAAAATAAAAAAGGTCCTTGCCCATCATTTCATCCGGGGAATATCCAAGCATATCGCAAAGCATTTTATTAACAAAATTTGTCCTATTATTTTCGTCAATGGTCCAAATGCCTTCCTGCGCATTTTCTACTATCTGGCGAAAACGCTTTTCGGTACGCCGGTGCTCAAGTTCACTGATCTTTTTTTCAGTAATATCACGGGTAAGGCCATCTGTCCGGACCAGGATGCCATATTCGTTAAGAGTTGGCATAATTTTGCTTTCAACCCACCTAACGACGCCATCTTTACGAATTATCCTGTATTGGATGATAGTGGTTTCTCCAGCGGCTAAATCGCGGTTATTAGTTTCAATTGTCCCAATATCCTCGGGATGGTAAAGTTTCGATAGTAAGCTAAAATCGGCTTTTAGTTCTGCCTCTGTATAACCACATAACTTTTCACAGCCGTGGGAAATCTGTATAAGGCTATAATTGGTATGATCAATAGAAAAGAAAACATCATCAACAAGCATGAAAAACTTATTCAGTTCACTGTTAAAATTTTCAGCTAAATTTTCGTAACCCTGACTTTCAACTTTCGCCATCAAATCCTCTTGCGAATTCCTGTCAGGATTTTTTAAAGCGATACTTTCTTTCATCTTAGCGTCCGGGCACCATTTAAGTATAAAGACCCTTTGTACGCTAACTATAGTAAGGTTTGTTGCACTATCGGGCCGTTTTTTAGGCCGAGATATATTACTTTTGACGTTATAAAGGATTTCTATGCCTAATATACGCGGCGCAGACAAAACGGATAACATAGTTATGGCTTACCCACGAAAGGGCGTCGCTGTATTTGTTTTTTCATTATTGATCATCATTTTATCAGGATGGACCTACATGGCCGACGACATAGAAACCGGCCCATGGCAGTTTATTTACCCTGCCAACTTTGGTAACCGGATTAATGTACCCGCGGACAACCCCACTACTAAAGAGGGCGTTTATTTGGGAAGGATGTTATTTTACGAAAAGAAACTATCCGCCAATAATATGCTTTCGTGTGCGAGCTGTCATCAGCAACAAAAAGCATTTACAGATGGCAAAGCTTTGAGTGAAGGCGTCGACCACATGACCGCGAACCGCAACTCAATGTCGCTGGCCAATTTATTGTGGACGAGAAAGTTTTTCTGGGATGGACGTGCGGCAAGCCTTGAAGAACAAGCAGTTTTTCCATTAACTAATCCACACGAGATGGGCCAAGCTGTGTCTGTATCAGCCAAAAAAATTAGCGGGACTGATGCTTATCCGGCTTTATTTAAAGTTGTGTATGGCGATGAAAATATAACGCCCGACAGGGTTGTCAAAGCTATTTCACAGTTTGAACGCACGTTAATATCCTGTAACTCACGTTACGACGGGTATATGAATGGTACATATAAGCCCACTGACCAGGAATTAAAGGGGATGGAACTTTTCATGACGGCCCCAAATCCCCAAAAAGGCATTCGCGGGGGCAACTGTGCGCATTGCCATGGCGGAACCAAGAATTACATGGAGCTGTTTCATAATAACGGGCTTGATAGTATCCCTAAAGACGCTGGAATTGAAACACTGACTGGTTTAGTATCAGACAGGGGCAGGTTTAAGGTGCCCACCTTAAGGAATATCGCCCTTACGGCCCCTTATATGCATGACGGAAGGTTTAAGACCCTTGACGAAGTAATTGATCACTATAGTGACCACATTAAAGAGTCTCCGTCATTAAGCACTTTTTTACGTGGTGAATCGAACGACAAAGGGGGTAAAACATTAAATTTACATCCGGAAGAAAAGAAGGCAATTATAGCCTTTTTAAATATGCTCACAGATTCAACTTTCATAAACGATCCCCGTTTTTCTGACCCAAACAATATATCTGCCCAAATCAAAACTAAAACCAATTGAAATGAGAAAATACATTGTTATTGCCTTAATTTGTTTTACAGGTTTACTGAAAAGTTATGAGCTAAAAGCACAGGGCGGTTCAAAAGAGGCTTCTGTTAAAGTGACCGGAGAGGTTATTACACCCCTCGAATTGAAATTAGCTGACTTGCAGCAATTTACCCAAACTGAAGTTGTCCGTAAGGATAGGGACGGGGCAGACCATACTTACAAAGGAGTGATCTTATCTGCGATCCTGCAAAAGGCCGGTGTTACTTTGGGCAAAGACCTTAGAGGAGAAAACCTTACTAAATACGTGCAGGTAGAAGCAAGCGATGGCTACCAGGTTGTTTTTGCACTAGCCGAATTGGATAAAGATTTTACCGACAGGATGATCATTCTCGCGGATGAAATAGATGGGAAACAGCTATCACCCGGCGATGGCCCTTTCCGGGTTATTGTGCAAGACGAAAAAAAGCCGGCCAGGTGTATTAAGCAGGTAACGGGGATCAAGATCGTTTTTGCTAAATAGTTCCCTATTCGGGAGAACCGAATACCGGTTAATTAAACCGTATTTTATTTTACCACAATGGTCTTAGTGTCGGTACTATGCGCACTAAAATAGCCCAGGCAAACCGGGGTGATATTAGTAGGCGGATTTGACGGTGCAACGCCACCACCCGGGTTGTTTGCCGATTGTTGCATCAATGTAAACCAATAGGTGTACATTGGCTTGTCAATTCCTTGCATTTCAATAGTTACAGTATCTCCCGGGAAAATGTCAGTGTCATTTTCAACAAGGTCAAAATCTACATACCTGCCATCAATAAAATCGTCGTTAAGCGCGAAGGTGTCATTTACTTGTTTTTTATTGACATACATCACAAAGCGGTATTGGTTTGCACCTCCCGGCGGGTCAAGAAAATGGACGGTTATTTCCTTGCGGTTATTGCTGCTGTTAAAATCATTCTTTTTTGAACTTATGGAATCGAGCGTAACAGTGCCTGGCATCACAGAAGTCGCAGTGTACGTTGTTCCGTTTGTTACAACAGTCATTTTGTAAGTAGCGCCCGGACGACCGCGGAACGGGGCGATATAATAAGTTCCGGCGGGGCCTTCGGTAAAGGAATAAACATTACCAGTATTGTCGCTCACAGAAACCGTGGCACCTGTAACCGGTGGGTAAGTGTTGGTATTTGTAAATGGAACATTACGACTAAGCTTAATGTATTGAACTGCTCCTCTTATATTGGTGATATTGCCTTCAATTACCAGTTTACCGGTATCATTTCCTAATTCCAGATTGATCACTTTAGTACACGAAATGGTCGAAATGATCAGGAATATTGCTGCCAGGTAAAATCTATTTTTTTTCATGTTATTCACCTGATGTTAAAATTTAAAATTCCACGTAACCGAAGGTATCCATGTTGCAAAAATACTGGTTTCCACTGCTTCTGTAGTATTTGGTACAGTTTTACTGTCGCGGAATGTAATAGTATATGGATCTCTGTGCTTGTAAACATTGT
>Ga0206898_10056_pt1 | contig 35044 bp, 35 predicted proteins | sample Alteio_BWOrgHeat_50_FD_153237 | JGI IMG/M metagenome (GOLD analysis project Ga0206898, IMG submission 153237) | Enriched cells from forest soil in Barre Woods Harvard Forest LTER site, Petersham, Massachusetts, United States -... | ecosystem: Environmental > Terrestrial > Soil > Temperate forest >...
CCTGGGTGGTGTGGGTGAAAACCCGCTCGAACTGCTGCCGCTGATCGACCGCCAGGCCGCGGACCTGGTATTCCTGGATATCCAGATGCCCAAAATGAACGGCATCGAATTTCTAAAGATCCTTCAAAAGCCACCGATGGTGATCATCACCACCGCCTATCCTTCGTATGCTTTGGACGGCTTCCAGCTAAACGTACTTGATTACCTGCTCAAACCCATCACCTTCGAGAGGTTTTTTAAGGCTGCCGCGAAAGCCCGCGACTATCATAAATTGGTAACCGGCAACCCCGCCGGGCCGGCAGAAGACTACTTTTTTATTAAGTGCGGCAGTAAATACGAGAAGATACTGTTTGAAGATATCCTTTACATTGAGGGTATGCAAAACTACGTGACCATTTATACCTTGAAGGGTAAGTATATCACCATGCTTTCGCTCAAAAGCCTGGAAGAAAAGCTGCCGGGCGCCGGCTTTATCAGGGTACATAAATCCTTTATGGCTGCCATCAGCAAAATAGATGGCATCGAGGCCGGCGAACTGTTTATTGGCAGCAGTCGTATCCCCATCAGCCGGAATTACCGCGAACAAGTGATGGAAAGGGTACTGAATAAAAAGCTTTGGGATAAAAAGTGATGTTATTGCTGTTCTTGCTGTCTCCGGCTTCGGATATACTAAGCTTGTCAACAGCATCAACCAAACTGGCCACCCTGACTGACCGGCAATCATCCTATTTGGCTTGATTAATTGCCTCAATCGCCTCATCAATTTCCTTCAACGCTGCGGTATCATTTATTTTACTCCGGGCTTCTTTAATGGTATTTAAATGCTTGATAATAAACTCCGCCGCGCCTTTTTTCTTGTAGGTTATGCCCATCCATTTTAGCTCTTCAATTCCCTGGTGCACGTATTCGGGGTTCTTTAAGCCACCTATCATGCCCGAAAGTTTTTCGGTCAGGTGAATTTGCTCCTGCAGTGTGCCGTTAACATAACGGTTGTAAACGTATGGCCATTTGGCATCGCCGCCAATGGATGCATAAATCCGCACGATGACTTGCATCAGATCGCCCACATTATCATCTTCAAAACCTTTGGCATATTTAAGGGCGGTAGCCGGGTCAATTTCATTGATCCCAAACAGCGCCGATGCCTCCACCTCGTACGACGGACTTGCCAGGGCTTGTTTGAACACCTCCATATTGGCCGAATCTTTCATAGCTGCCAGCGTCCGCAGCGCGAGGGCCTTAACCTGTGTATTCTGATCTGTTTTTGCCAGCTCGATGACTTTGGGAAGTGCTGCATTTCGTAAATCCGCATTGATATTACGGATGTCCTCATTTTTTTTATTCAGTGCTTCCAGCGCTTTCATGCGCAAGCCCGAAAACTTGTCGTTTAAAGCGGCAACAATGATCTTTTGGGCTGTTTTATCGTCCTGGTTGGCAGTAGCAAATTCCAGGGCCTCGTAACGGTCGAGGAATAAAGGCGCATTAAAATATTGAAAATCAAATTCGGCAGGCGTTTTATGGTCGGTCTTTTGTGTTACCAATACTTTATCCGCGTCCACATTTACCAATGCTGGTTGCGCCGATAATTTAAAGGTTAGGGTGTCTGATTTTCCACTTAACCAAACCTGGTGGCGTTCTGTTTTGCCATCCGTATAAATATCAATGGCGATGGGCAGTTTAAATAGCTGACCGTCCTGTTTCTGGGCTATGTAAACGCTTTCGGTTTTGGTGCTTTCACCCCATTTATAGCTGATATCCAAAACCGGGTGACCAACGCCATAATACCATTGGTTAAAAACCAGTTGAGGTCTAATCCGCTGGCGCTTTCCATGGCCAGGCGTAGTTGCTCCACACCAACGCTTTTAAAGGCATTTGTGGTGAGATAAATATTCAGCCCCTTGTAAAAGGCATCGTTACCCAAATAGTTGCGCAGCATGTTGAGTATGCGCCCGCCTTTTTGGTAGGTAACGCCATTAAACACCTCATGAATAGCCTTGTAATGAAAGTTAACCAGCGGCAACTTATAATTATCCGGGTTGCCCAGGTAGCCTTGCAGCCCGTTATATACATGTTCATCGGCGGCATCCTTACCGTATTTATGTTCCAGCCACACGATTTCGCCAAGGTCGGCGAAAGATTCATTCAGCGTTAAATAACTCCAGCTTTCGCAAGTTACATAGTCCCCAAACCATTGATGAAATAGTTCATGTTCAACCCCTGGGCTATAATAGCTGTCCAGTAACTCCCGCCGGGTGCTCGCGCTGCCAAATACATTAGCGGTGGTATTTTCCATGGCGCCGCTCACATAATCGCGTACCACAATGGCTGCATATTTATTCCAGGGATAATCAACCCCGGTAATTTTGGAGAAAAAGCTCATCGCCTCCGGAACATCGCCGAAAGTATCTGTGGCATAGGGGGCATATTTAGGTTCCAGGTAATAGTTAACTTCTTTGCCATGCCAACGGTCGTGATAAATTTTGAAACCTCCCACAGCCATCATAAACAAATAGGGCGCATTAGGCAATTCCATTTTCCAGGTATCGGTCCGGGTACCGTCGGCATTGCTTTTTTGGGATGCCAGCCGGCCGTTTGATAACGTAACATATTTAGCGGGAACGGTTATGCTGATTTCGGAAGTCGTTTTCTGGTTGGGCTTGTCGATAGTAGGGAACCAGCCTGAGGAGCTTTCAGGTTCGCCTTCGGTCCATATTTCGGTAGGTTTATTTTTTTCGGTACCGTCAGGGTTGATGAAATATAAGCCCTTTTCATTTTTTTGGAGACCCTTGCGCTCATCGGGCTTGGCAGTATAGTCAATAAAAATGGTGTAGGTGTCAAACCGGGTGTAGGATTTATTGAGCCTGATATTTATAGCAAGGCTATCGTAAGTAAACTTCAGCGGACTGAGTTTACCACCTGCCAAAATATCAATGGCATGAATATCCATACCCTTGGCATCCAGCCGCAAAGAATCTGTTGGATAAAAATGGGGTTTCAGGGTGATCCACTCTTTGCCATTGAGGTAACGCTTCTTGTAATCGAACCGCACATCCAATTTGGTGTGCACCAAATCATTAATCTTTACGGGTGTTGCCTGGTAAGGGGCGGCAGGTGCTTTTTGATTTTCCTGGGCCATTAAAGGCATGGTTGCCCTGGTGCAAACCAGGCAAAGCAACAATAAGAAACGGTATGTTTTCATATCCAACTTTTTTTTGTTGGACAAATGTAATGTTTTTATAGTACTATTTATTACATAGTACTATAAATATTTAAAACTTATTTTTAACCGGGTTAAATTCAGCCAATTTTTTCTTTAGATTTCTTAGAAAAAAGGCCCGGGATGGATGCCCGGGCCCGCGTGGTAAAACAATTAACCAATTTGTACAACTTGGCCCTTAAGCTTGCCAAAAAGCTTGCCAACCGAGTTGATAAGGTTAGTGGGAAGTTTGTTTTTATTGGCGCATCTGAGATGAACGCGTCGAAGTCGGCACTTTTAACCTTACGTTTATACAGCTGTTAACTGCCGGGTTATGCGCATCCGTCATATTTAAGCCGATATACACGAAATCCTTGGCGCCGGCTGCATTTGATACGAATGTTGTTAAGTTTTCGCTCAGGTCGGTATAGCCCCCAAAATTCTTGGCGCCAACTTCTGATAGGAGAACCATAAAGTGGCTGTTGATCCGGGTATCGCCAGCAATAACAAATGTGGTACTGTTGATAACGCTGCGAACGCCCAAACGCCCCTTTTTAATCATGGCGTCCGGATAAGCAGGGTCGGCTACCAGCGCTGTTCCACCTAAAGAATCGTACAGCGTAGTGCCTATTTAACCGGCGCAGGGGGTTGGGTTACTGTTTGATTTACTACACGATGCAATTAAAACAGCAAATGCGACCATTAAGGCCACACATTGTTAAATGCATAGCTTTTGTCTAAAGATAGATTGCTTACTTACGGAATTTTAATTTAGTTTTATCCTTGATAGAAAAAGCACCCTTTCTTTTCGCCGATTTAGGAATAAGATCAAATCACAATATGATGGAACTCGACAAAAACAAAAAGACTACAATAGTGGTGGTAGCAATTTTCGTGGGATTGTTATTAGCAGCTTATCTGCTTTTCAAACCCTATTCTTCAGCTGCAAATTACTTTCCATACATTAACGGTTCGGTTTTTTTTATAAGTGGCGTGTATTTGTTCCTTCTTTCCTTTAGGATTTATCGCCCAAAACATAAAACGGTAGAGCAGGCACTAAAAGTCGATAATATGTTAAAATCCTTGGGTAACCGGGGGAAATTTGGTTCTGTGTTCATGATACTTTTCGGGGCTTATAATTTAATTTGGCACGACCCGGATTTTTACCGTCTTCATAGTACGATTGAAAATAACAAATGGACCGCCAACGACAAAGCCGTAATGATAAAAAATTGCATGAAAGGTGCGGTAAATGCTACAAAAAAATACCCCCAAATTACGCTCGATTATTGCACTTGCTCGATTGATAAAATAATGAAGTCTGTCAACAGGAAAGAATATATCGACAAAATATCGAAGTCGCCTGAACAGGAATATAAAATAGATTCACCCTTAATCCAGGGATGTTTGGTTGTTTATATCCGCGCAGTCGACAGTGTAAAAAAACAGGCGAAATAACCCTCTGTCAAACACTTTGGCTTCTTGTGCCATTAGCGCCTCTGATCAGCTTAATTATCAGCTAATACACGTGAGCTAACTATTTCATTGTAAATACCATCCCACAATCCAATGCGTTTTTGTAAGGCGGTGATGGAAGCCTGCTCCACTTCGGCCCATTTTTCCGGGTCATCGCCGCAAAGTTCGGCAGTCATGGTTAAAGCCAGGTTGCTGTGATGATCGCCATCAACTTCAATGTGGCGGTCGAGGTAGTATTTAAATTCGGATACCTGGCCCGGAAATTTTTGGTTAAGGTCGTTCACTATCGACAAAAACATATTAGGGATCAGGTCCTCCCTGCCAAACGTGAACACGGCAGCCTGCAGGTGCGCTTTGCCGCTGTTAATGATATCAAAAGTATATTGTACAAATGCCTTCGCCTCATCCGGAACACCCGCTTCAGCAAACGAAAGTCCCAGGTCCCGGTTGTTTTTTAAGGCCGATATAAAATTTAAAAACACCTCCGGCTCGCTGCCGCATTGGTTCATCGCATCCAAATAAAGCTCATAATGGCTTTTGCGGATGCCCCTGCTATCCACATCTGATTCTTCGCCGCAAACAATTTCATTGATCAGGTAGCGTGTATTCGCTGAGCCCACCGGGAACCAGGGCACCTGCGTACAGGTTAAATTTTGCTGCAGCGCCTTCAGCAGCGACATAAAATCCCAAACGGCGTAAATATGGTAATTCATAAAAACGCCCAAATCATCAATATTTTCAATTAGTCCGTAAACCGGGTGGTTGATAATCTGCTGCCTTAAGGGTTCAATTGCTTCCTGTACTTTTTTTATATGGGCGTTCATATTTGCACTGCTTTTAAAGGCCGCAAAGGTAAAAGTTTGCGGCGGGTTGAGGGTGGAAATAGGGTTCCGGTTGGGAATTATGAGAGAGAAATGACGGTGAGGGATATTTGCCTAAGAAAAGCAGGGATGGCCAAAGCCTTGAACTTCGGACGCTTAAGCTTGTAATCCGCGTAAAAGCAACCGCCACCGCCACCGCCAGCTCATCAATCGGCACGCATTGACTCATATCATTTTGTAAAATGACACAAGTCATTATTTTCCTCAAGCGGAATGCCAAAATTTACACCGGCAAATATTAAAGCCCGCATCATGAAAACTTTGCTTATTTCAACTGACTTTTCAACCATTGCAACGCATGCCGCGGAGTATGGTTATAACCTGGCAAAACAGATGAAAGCCAATGTTATTTTATGTAATGCCGTAATTGTCCCGTCCGAAATACCCCAGGCTGGTGTAGTTGTATGGCCGATGGAAGAATACAATGTGCTAATGGAGGAAAGCAATAAAGAATTAAAAAGCCTGAGGAGCCATCTTGAAAATACAATTGCCAAAGGGGGCTTTTTTCCGTTAATAAAAGTCATTAATGAAACCGGGATGCTTACGGATATCGTGAATGTAATTGTTGCAGATCATCATGTTGAAATGGTTATTATGGGTACACATGGCGCCAGTGGATTGAGCAGTTTAATATTGGGCAATCACAGCCGGAAAATGATTGACAGTACAATTAAACCCTTACTGTTGATTCCGCCAACTGCAAAAACCACACAAATAAAAAAGGTAGCTTTTGCTACCGACTTTAAGCACCCTGAGGAAGACTTAAAGGCCATATATGATTTTTTACCGTTTGCGAAACAGCTTAATGCCGAGCTACTGCTTACCCATGTATTTAATGAAAAAAATCATACCCCCGAATTTCAGGAATGGTTAAAACATTCCCTTATTGATATATCCAACAAAGCCAACTATCCACAGATCTATTACCGGATGATCAAAAATTCCAATACCGAATCGGGACTTGATTGGCTTTGTAACCATGGGCAGGTGGATATGCTTGCCATGGTTCACCGCCGGCACAATTTTTTTGACAACCTGGTAAATGGCAGCCACACAAAAAAAATGGCCGATAAAATACCGGTTCCGCTAATGGTTATCCCCGAAAATTTTTAACAATTATTATAAGCAAACGCTGCAAATCATGAAAACAACCCTCCCCGATCCTGAACTCGAATTTGAATTACAGGAACTCTATATTTTAAGCAAACACTGGATGCAGGATATCTCTTTTATTGAAGACGAAATCAGGTTTTTTAAAACGATATTCGATAAATTTCCTGATCCGGCCACTATAAATGAACCTGCCTCTGCTGCCTGGGAATTCAAACGGAGGATCATTCAGCAAGAAGGCAACATCGATAACCTGAAGGCACGCATTCAGCATTACCTTAAATCCCTTGAACCGTTTATTAATGACCAGCAAAAACTGATCGACCTGGAACTGATTGAAAATTTCAACACCCTGGGAACCGAGATCAAAAATCTGTTTGAATCGGTTAAACAAACCAAGGCCGAGCTTTTTATCTATGCTGAGCGCTTTATGACTTCGGAAAAACCTGTTCAATAAGATAAACGCCGATATGAAAACTATTGCTGTACTGACGGATTTTTCGCCGGTGTCGGAGCATGCCGCATTATATGCATTGCACCTGGCAAAAAAAATCAAAGCCGATGTGTTATTATATCACCTTGACAGGTCGCCTGTTCCCGGAAAACTGGTATTCGCGTCCGGGTTTCCGGATGACGAAGACCTGGATGTAAAACCGGGGATACATGAACGGCTGGAAGTTTTTAGCGACCGGTTAAAAAACCTGCTTATTGATAGGAGTTTCCCGGATTGCATATTGCCCGAAATTACTTACAACCAGCACAACCAGGAAATTGTTGATGTGATGACATCTGTGGTAAACAGCAACGATATTATGCTGATAGTTACGGCGCCGCCCGCCGGCCAGGATATGGCAACATATATGCTGAGTGAGCATTGCCGGCAAATTATGCAGTGGGCAACAGTCCCGGTAATTGTAGTGCCCGATGCCACAGCGATAAGAAACCCTGAAAAAATTGCGATCACTGCAAATTTAGATGAACAGGATATCGACTATATCAACGCACTTATCAATCTGGTTGAGCAATTTCCAGTCGAAATTATGGTTAGCCACTTAACGCAAAATCACTTTTTGGAAAGCAAATTTACCCCCTCCGAAAATAATCTTGTAACCGGCATCCGCAAAAAAATAGCTTACGGAAGAATTTACTACAGGCGGATTATTGTTGGCGCCCAGGAAAAAGGGTGGAAATGGCTTAATGACAATAAGAAATGTGATCTGTTGGTGATCAGGCGGCAGCCGCAAAATGCTTTAAACGAATTTTTCAACCTGGGGCGCACACCGGCAACTACACATCACATTACTATCCCTGTTATTGTTTTGCCGGATGCAGGCTAATCAACCTTTTATAAGAAAGATTACAGCCTAACCATATTCACCATTACGCACAATCCCGACTTTACAGAGAATGCCGCCGTTCGGCCATTTAAATAACAATGGTGCTCAATTTACTTTCGGAAACAGTCAATTCATCATACCAGGTTTGTAAAGCTGCCGATGTAAGATCATGTCCCTGCGTAAATAATTGCTTATAGTAATTTATGCCATTTTGCAATTGCATCTTAAAATTGTTCAGCGATTTTCTTTTTTTATCATTCAGGTCCTTTACATGGGTTTGCAAATCCTTCTGCAAATAATCAATATACAGGTTGAGCTCTTTGATAAAGATATGCGGCCGTTTAATTTTATCCAAAAGGTCAAGTTTGCCATAAATATGCTTCACCATTTCTTCCAGCGAATATATCCTGCTAAAATAGGCAAGGTTGGGGCCGGGGCATATAGCAACGGCCTTATTTTCTTTAGGCTTGCTTATTCCGTATTTAATATAAGCCGCCGAGCATAAGCCTTCGCAGAGGCAGATCTTCTCAGTTACTTCGCTTTCCCTTTGCCGATATTCTTCCGTGGGTAATTGCAGCAGTTGTAACAGTTTTATTTTTAAATTCTGGTACTCTCTTGAGGCGGTACAAATCGGTTGTTCGGTAAACTCGGTGTTCGATACCAGGTACTTTTTTGTGCAGGGGCTTCCGGGCCGGCCTCTTTCAAGGCGGCTTATCCTTTGCTTTTCGATGCCGCTATTTTTGAAATTGTTAAACAGGATCCCCAGTGGCGATGCCCCGCTCAGGTAAAAGTCGTCTTCAGTAGCATTTGTCAATTGTTTCAGGGTTTCATCATCTACATTGGTTACTTCGGGTACCAGCAGGAAAGGGCTGCCCCAGCCGGTAGCATCCAGTTCGTAATATTCTAACAGGAAATTATTTTCGTCAGCCGTTCCTATTCCGCCTTGTGCACTAATGCGCTGTAATGGTTTGATATCTGTTGTTAAAGCTTTGGTTGCCAGTGCAGCGTGGTACATCTGTAACAACTCATCAAACATATCAACCCTTTTCAGTTTAAACTCTTCTAAAATAGGCCCAAGCAAATAACCTTCGGTAGCAAAGGCATGCCCTCCGCAATTTAAGCCTGATTCTACACGAAACTCCGAAACCCATAAGCCTTTTTTGGCCAGGAATTTTGCCTGGATAAAGGCCGAGCGAAAATCGCTCACTTTAAGAATGATCTTCTTTTTCAGTTTGCCACACTCATCCGGAAAAAAATCTTTAAATGTTTCCAGGTGACTATAAAGACGAGGGTTCATCCCTGCAGAAAGCACAACCGACGCTTCGAGTTTACTTTCGGCAAAGGCCTTTAATGCAGTCATCGCATCTGTATTGGAATCGCCTGTATACTCACCTTCCGCGGTAAAGTTCATCTTGTCTACCTTAGCCATAATGTTTACATCGATAGAGCCGGTGGTCATTCGCTTACGTAAGATGTTCTCAAAAATGTGCTTCCGCTCATTGTCCGGGTACTCCATCATCAAATCATAACCATGTCGCAATTGCGATGACTCCGGCAACAACTCAAAGTACCGGCACAGGTCGTTTCCCGCTTCAAAAGGCTGGCTTTTTAGTTGTTCAAACTGTTCATTCACCATTTCATGCACCATATTTAAATAAGCGGCAATTCGTTTTTGCCGGCAATCTTCGGTTGATTTAGCGATAGGGGTAAATTGCTTATTATTCTGTTTATAATGGAATTCCCGCATCCGCTCAACCAGGTCATCATCAACAATTGACATGACTGATGAAATGCCATAGCGTGCTACTTTAAGTGGCGTATCAATGGAAAAACCTAATCCTAAAACGGGAATATGAAATGTATGACTCATTGTATTTATATTTTTAGAAATTTTATTTGAATGATAAGAAAATCACTTCGCTTACTATTTGATCATTTTTGCTGCCCTCATGATGTTTTCCAGTTTTATTGCCTTTGGAAACAGGATATTATTCTCCAGGTGCAGATGGAAGTCGAGGTCATCTTCAAATTCACTGAGCATTTTGAAAAGCAGGTTATGAGAATAGGAACTATATGGAGGTACTTGATACCCGTTTGTTAATACCTTGATGTTTTGAAGTCCTTCGTAAACTTTTTCATTTTCGGCCTGCCTTGCAGCAATAGCTGCTGCCACACTATCGAAATTCTTTCTTTTTATGTTTTCACTTTTTTTGAAAGCTTCAGAAAGGGCAATCATCAAAGGGAACAGAATTTGTTCTTCCTCCCCCAAATTGAGGACTAATAATTCTGCGGTGTCTGAAAAGATTTCAGATACACGCATGAGCGCGGGGTATTTATCCCCGTTTATTTTCGCAACTTTTTGTGCAAGATCTTTAATAAAAGGTGTGTTGTTTTTAATATACTGATGATGAAGTTCGATCAGAAATTTACATAAGGAACCTATTTCCCAATCCAGGAAATTCATTTCGGTTATGGCAGAGGATTTTTGGATCGCCGAAAGCTGTTTCGTTACGTCCTCCAGTTGGAGATCATCACCATCACATGCCTCCCTAACCGTCTTGCCGCCTTCACAAGCAAAATTAATTCCAAGCGATTTAAAAACTGCGGCTTTCCGGCTGTCTTTGGCTACCATTTCCCCTACAGTTTCTTCTCTTTCTCCGCCTTTCCTGGTGATTTTAACTCTCCATTCTTTGGGGCCGATGTGAAGATAATCCCATAAAAGTGTTTGTCCTTTTGCGGCTAACAACTGATAGTACAGTGGTTTAGGGTCGTCGTCATTGTAGATAATAAAAGATTTTCCCGGTTTTAACGCATCAAATTTTTCGAAAATAACCCCTTGCCTTAAATGGGTATCAATTACAGTAACATCAAGAACTTCGGGCATCTCCATTTATTGCGAATAAAAACAAAGCTACCCCGCGGGATGAATAGAATAAATGACGACGATCACTGTTTAATAAATTTTCATAACCGGGGACGTCGGGCAAGTGCAATTCACTGCCGGCAATTAATGATGAAGGTCACTTTTTCAGGAAATATCGGTCATTCTTCTGGCAATATCGAATCGTGATTTTTGAAGCATGATTGAAAGTGCACTTATCGAAAAAACGTCATGCTATCATTGCGGAGATGAATGCCTGACGGAACAGTATACCGCAGACGACAAACAGTTTTGCTGTCAGGGCTGCCAAACTGTTTACCAGGTGTTATCAGAAAATAAACTTTGCAGTTATTATAATTATAATGACCATCCCGGGGCAACCCGTACCCGTATTGATAAACGCTTTGATTATTTAAGCGAACCATCCATAGTAAGTGAGCTGATTGATTATACAGACGAAAGGGTTACCACCGTTACTTTTTATATCCCTCATATCCATTGCAGCTCGTGCCTCTGGCTGCTTGAACAGTTGAACAGGATAAACCCTGCCGTCCATTACTGCCGTGTTGATTTTTTAAAGAAACAGCTGAATATCAGGTTTGATCATCAAAAGCTAAGCCTCCAGCAACTGGTAGAACTTTTATATGATATTGGCTATGAGCCATTGATCAGCCTGCAGGATATTATAAAAAAACAAAATTCGGCAGTTAAGGATAATCTCGTTTCAAAAATTGCCGTAGCCGGGTTTTGCTTTGGCAACGTGATGCTGCTGAGTTTCCCGGAATATTTTGGGCTTACATCGTTTGAAAATTCTTTTAAATACTTTTTTGGCATCCTTAATATTTTAATCTGTATCCCCGTTGTATTTTATAGCGGCTGGGGTTACTTTGTATCGGCCTGGCAAAATCTGCGCAATAAGGTCTTGAATATCGATTTTCCGCTGGCATTGGGCATAGCGGTGCTATTTATCCGCAGCGCTGCAGAAGTGTTTACACAAACAGGCGCCGGATTTGCCGACACACTTTGCGGCCTGGTGTTTTTCCTGTTGATAGGTAAGTTTGTTCAGAAAAAAACGTATCACCACATCTCGTTTGAACGCGATTACCGTTCGTTTTTCCCGGTCGCCGTGCATATCCTTGATAATAATATTGAAAAACCAATACCGTTATCCCAATTGCATATCCATCACCGGATGGTGATCCGCAATAATGAGATCATCCCGGCGGATGCCATACTTTTAAAGGGCGATGCGCTGGTTGATTTTAGTTTTGTAACCGGTGAAGCTGTCCCGGTAAGCAAAACATTGGGCGAGATCATTTATGCCGGAGGGCGCCAAACCGGGGAGGCCATTGAACTGGAGGTAGTGAAACCCGTATCGCAAAGCTACCTCACCCAGCTTTGGAACAACGAAGCCTTTACCCGCAAACAGGACAACCGGATGCAAACCTTTAACGAAAAGGTAAGCAAGTATTTCACCATCGTTCTGTTGCTCATCGCTTTTTCTTCCTTCTTTTTTTGGCTGCCAACCGACTATAAGAGAGGCTTTGCTGCTTTTACGGCCGTGCTGATTGTAGCTTGCCCGTGTGCCCTGGCGTTGAGCACGCCTTTTACCATGTCGGCAGCACTCAGCATCTTTGATCGTAACCTTTTCTATCTTAAAAATACAGCCGTTGTTGAACAATTGGCAAGGATAAACACAATTGTGCTGGATAAAACGGGCACTATTACCACCGGCGATAGCACATGCGTTAAAATTGAGGCCAGCTTAACGGACGAACAAAAGCAATTGGTGTATAGCGTTTGTATTAATTCTATCCACCCTTTATGCCGGATGATTTACCATTACCTGGGTGGTATGGAACGGCTTCGGGTAAATAAATACGCCGAGATACCCGGCAAAGGCATATTAGCTACCGTTGGTAAGCATCAACTGCGTATTGGCAGTTCCAAACTGGTGCTTGGCTATCCGGAAAAAGTAGCCCATTCAACTAATGTACACCTGGTTATTGATCAGTTATACCTGGGATACTTTGCTTTTGAACATCATTACAGGGAGGGCATGGAAAAGATAAGTGCGCTGGAGCCTTCCCTTAATTTGCACCTGCTTTCGGGCGATCAGGACCATGAGCGGGCTGATCTGGTTAAATTTTTTAAGGACACCAGCCGGTTACATTTCAATCAATCGCCGCAGGATAAGCTGGATTTTATCCAGTCCCTGCAAAATAACGGTGATAAAGTAATGATGATTGGCGATGGTTTAAATGACTCAGGGGCTTTGAAGCAAAGCGACCTGGGCGTAGCCATTACAGATAATGTTAATAATTTTTCACCCAGAAGCGATGCCATACTGGATGGCAGGTCATTTAATAAGCTGCCCGCATTTCTAAGGTTTTCAAAGGATACCGTTAAGATCATCCATTTCTCTTTCCTAATCTCGCTTACCTACAACCTGGTAGGGTTAAGTTACGCAGTGACGGGAAATCTGTCGCCGCTGATAGCAGCCATTTTAATGCCGGTGAGTACCGTTACTATTATTTCGTTTACAAGCATTGCCACGCACCTGGTTGCAAAACAAAGAAAGCTATTATGAGCATTATTTATTTTTTGATTGGCTGCAGCCTGTTGCTGGCCTTATGTTTTTTAACCGCTTTTTTTTGGGCCCAGCGCACAGGCCAGAACGACGACCTGCACACACCATCCATGCGTATCCTGCTGGATGATGACGACGAAGACCTTACCTAAAAATGACTTCAATCATCTTTTTTACAGATTGCCGTCATTCTGCAATCTATTGAGCCGATTTAGTTTTACACCCATTAAAAAGAAACAATTTTATGCAGCCTGAAAAATTTTTTTATGACAACAAGATCGTCCGGAACTTCGGTATAGCAACCGTCATCTGGGGAATTGCGGGTATGTCCATTGGCCTCCTTATAGCCATACAGCTATATTTTCCGGGAGCTAATATGCACAACCAGTACACCACGTTTGGCCGGATAAGGCCATTGCACACCAACGCGGTGATTTTCGCATTCGTAGGGAACGCCATTTTTATGGGCGTTTACTATTCGTTGCAACGCCTGCTCAAAGCACGTATGTTTAGCGATACACTGAGCGCTATACATTTTTGGGGATGGCAGCTGATCATCATAAGCGCGCTGATAACATTGCCGCTGGGCATTACCACATCGCATGAGTATGCCGAGCTGGAATGGCCTATTGACATTGCTATAACCATCATCTGGGTGGTATTTGGTATCAATATGTTCGGCACTATAATTAAACGCCGGGAACGCCACTTGTATGTTGCCATATGGTTTTACATTGCCACGTTTGTTACTATTGCTGTTTTACACATTGTCAACTCGGTTGAAATTCCGGTAACATTCTGGAAAAGCTATATGGTTTATGCAGGCGTGCAGGATGCGCTTGTACAATGGTGGTATGGCCATAATGCTGTCGCTTTCTTTTTAACTACGCCTTATTTGGGGATGATGTATTATTTCCTGCCCAAAATGGCAAACCGTCCTATTTACTCTTACAAGCTTAGTATCCTGCACTTTTGGGCGCTCATATTTATTTACATCTGGGCCGGGCCTCACCATTTGCTGTATTCAACATTACCGGGCTGGGCACAGTCATTGGGGGTTGCATTCTCCATCATGCTAATTGCACCAAGCTGGGGCGGCATGATCAATGGTTTGTTGACCCTGCGCGGCGCCTGGGACAAGGTACGTGACGATGTGGTTTTAAAATTTATGGTGGTTGGTTTAACCGCATATGGCATGGCTACCTTTGAAGGCCCCATGCTGTCGTTAAAACAAATTAATGCCATTGCACACTTTAGCGACTGGATCATTGCGCACGTTCACGTAGGTGCTTTGGGATGGAACGGATTTTTAACATTTGCTATTTTATACTGGTTAATACCACGTATTTATAAAACAAAACTTTACTCTAAAAAATTGGCTTCGTTCCATTTTTGGATTGGTACGCTCGGCATATTATTTTATGTGATACCGCTTTACTGGGCCGGGTTTACCCAGGGGCTAATGCTCAAAGAGTTCACATCCGAAGGTATTTTAAAATATAGTTTCCTGGAAACAGTATTGCGCATAGTACCCATGTGGGTAACCCGCTCATTAGGTGGCGGCATGTACCTTACCGGGGTAATTATAATGGCATACAATTTAACCCGAACTGCTTTGCAGGGCAAATTGCAGGCAAATGAGCCTGCACAAGCTATGGCTTTGGAACCTGTAGCAACCATAGTGAGGGAAAATAGCTGGCATCGCCGGCTCGAACGCAGACCCATCCAATTTATGATAGCAGCACTGCTGGTTATCCTTATAGGGTCATTTGTTGAACTAATGCCTACATTAACTATTGCATCCAATATCCCAACCATAGCCAGTGTAAAACCTTATACGCCACTTGAGTTGCAGGGGAGGGACATTTATATACGTGAAGGTTGTTTGGGTTGCCACTCGCAGACCATAAGGCCATTCCGGTCTGAAACGGAACGTTACGGCGAGTATAGCAAAGCCGGCGAATTTGTTTATGACCACCCGTTTCTGTGGGGTTCTGAACGTAAGGGACCCGATTTGGCGAGAATAGGCGGAAAATACCCCAATGCCTGGCACTTTAACCATTTGATGGATCCGCGGTTAATGTCGCCCGGAAGTATTATGCCCGACTACGACTGGCTGATAAGCCAGGACCTGGACACTACAACCACCATTGCCAAAATAAATGCCATGCGAAAAATTGGTGTTCCATATCCCGCAGGATACGAAAAGGTAGCTAACCGCGATCTGGACATCCAGGCAAAGACGATATCTGCAGACCTTGCTACCAACCATATCAAAGTTTCCAGCAGGAAAGAGATCATCGCTATTACCGCCTACCTGCAACGGTTAGGACAAGATATTAAAGCAAATAAAACAGCCTCAAAATAAAACTACCATGTTTGATCAATTTGTAAAAAACGTATCGGGAGAGCAGATGTACCTGATTTTCTCCCTTTGGATATTCCTTGTGTTTTTTGTAGTAGTGAGCTTCCTCCTGTTCATTACAAAAAAGCAACATACCGATCGGATGAGCGAACTGCCTTTGGAAGACGGCGTATTAAATCAACCTAAATTTATAGAGTCATGAGATATCTGAAAGCTATACCATTTATCGCTTTATGCATTATGGTTCAACCTGCTTTGGCAGAGAATGAGCACAGCCTTTTAGCACCAGACATGCAAAATTATATAGGCTACGGGCTTATCGTACTTATACTGTTTTTGTTTATAGCAGCAATGCTGGTAATACTACGCGCACTTAAAGTTCTTACACGCATAGCACTAAAATCCGGGGGTTATACCGATGCAGAGATAGCGGCAGAAATGGCCCCTGCAAAGAAAGCGAAAAAGCCAAAGGGAGAGGTGTGGAACAAGTTATTGTCGCTGAGGCCTATGGCTGAAGAAAAAGATCTGCTGATTGACCATGGGTATGACGGGATACAGGAACTTGACAACCCCATCCCGGCCTGGTTTATGTACCTGTTTTATGGCACTATTGTATTTGCAGTAGGTTACCTGTTAAACTACCATGTTTTTCGTTTTGGCCAGTTGCAGTACGAAGAGTATAAAACTGAAATGGCGCAGGCTGATATTGCCAAAAAGGAATTTTTGAGCAAACAGGCTAACCGGGTAGATGAAAACACAGTTAAACTTGCAAAAGATCCGGCGGTACTTGCATCAGGCAAGGCAGTGTTTCTGCAAAATTGCCAGCCCTGTCATGGCCCGCAAGCCCAGGGAGGGGTCGGACCCAACCTAACAGATGATTACTGGCTGCATGGTGGTAAAATAAACGATCTTTTTAAAACTATAAAATATGGTGTACTAACCAAAGGCATGCCTACCTGGGAAAAACAGCTATCGGCAAAACAAATAGCTGATGTAGCAAACTACGTGAAATCTCTGCGTGGTACCAATCCGCCTAATCCCAAATTGCCGCAAGGCGATAAGGTGACAGATGAAAGTGATAAAGCCGCAAAGAAATCTCAATTGACAGCATCACTAAAATAAACACAAAGTGGACGGATTATTGGCGGGAAAAGAAAACAGCAAGCGGCAATGGATATATCCGTTGATCAGGAAAGGGCCTTACTATAAATGGCGCAGCCTGGTAAGTTATTTTTATCTGATCATATTTTTTGCAGGGCCATTTATACGCATTAAGGGGCAGCCCTTGCTACTCCTCAATGTAATCGACCGGCAATTTGTGCTGCTGGGCCAGGTTTTCTGGCCGCAGGACATTTTCCTGTTTATGCTGGCCTCGCTGGTGTTTTTGGTTTGCATTGTGCTTTTTACCATTGCTTTTGGCCGCATATTTTGCGGATGGATCTGTCCGCAAACCATTTTCATGGAAATGGTTTTCCGCAAGATTGAAGTTTGGATAGAAGGGAGCCCCGCCAGCCGTAAAAAGCTTGATGCCGCTCCGTGGGATAAGGAAAAAGTTATCAAAAAAGGCTCCAAACACGCCATCTTTATCTTCATATCTTTTTTAATTGCTAATACTTTCCTGGCTTACATTATAGGCAGCGAAAGCCTCATCAGGATAATTACTGAACCGGTGGCAGCACACCTTATCGGTTTTATCAGTATTTGGGTTTTTACCGTGGTTTTTTACCTTGTTTACAGCCGGGTGCGCGAGCAGGTATGTACCTTGTTTTGCCCATATGGCCGCCTGCAGGGCGTAATGATGGATGAACATACCCTGGTGGTTGCCTATGATGATGTGCGCGGTGAACCGCGTGGCAAATTGAACCGGAAGGCAGATCGCCTTGAAACAAAAGGCGATTGTGTTGACTGTGGTTTATGCGTTGATGTTTGCCCGACAGGGATTGATATACGAAAGGGAACGCAACTGGAATGTATCAATTGCACGGCTTGCATTGATGTATGTAATGAGGTGATGGATAAGATCCATAAGCCCAACAACCTCATCGGGTTTTTCTCTGAAAACATGATCCGCGAAAAAGAAAAACCAACTTTTACCGGAAGGATGATGGCATACGGCGGTGTAATAACGGTATTGATAGGTGTGTTGTGCTATTTTATTTTTAGCCGGAGTGATATGGATATTACGCTGATGCGGAGCGCGGGCATGCTTTACCAGGAGCAGCCGGGGGGTAATATTAGTAATATTTATAATGCCGAAATTATTAACAAGACCAATAAAAGCCAGGTAATTACATTAAACCCGGAAGACCCGCGTATCAGCATAAAATATATACAAGCGCCGGTAGGAATGGGCAAAGGCGGAGAAACCAAAACGGTGTTTTTTATTATTATCCCTGCTTCACAGATCCATGCCGCAAAAACCGATGTCAGGCTGCGGCTGATTTCAAATAAAAAAATTATTAAAACCGTGAGTACCACTTTTGTGGGACCTGTAAATGATTAAAACGATGAATTGGGGAAAAGCAATTGTAGTTATTTTATTGTCATTTGTGCTTTTTATTGGTGCAATGAGCGTGTACATGTTCAGGGCGCCGGCTGATGACTATGACCACCAGTATTACGAAAACGGGTTAAATTTTGATAGTGATTATAAACAGGAAATGCAGGTCACCAGGGACCATGCGCAGCCACTTATCCAGGCAGATACCTGCTGTATCAAAATTACCTTTCCGCAAACTATCAAAGGTTCGGTTAAGCTTATGCGGCCCTCAAGTGATGCCGCTGATATTACGTACCCGCTCAACAACGCTAATCATCAGCCAATAATATTGCTAACCGCACATATGGCCAAAGGACGCTGGCAACTGGTATTTGAATGGACGGGTGATAAAAAGACATACCTGTACCACAAGGAAATTTACATTAAATGAGCAACAACTCGATAGCATTTTTTATTGGCTTGTTTGGCAGTGTGCATTGTATTGGCATGTGCGGCCCCCTGGCATTTGCTATCCCTACGGTTAATAATAAATGGTGGCTTATAGTTGCCGATAAAGTAACCTATAATATTGGCCGTATCGTTACCTATTCGTTTTTAGGTTTATTGATAGGGTTTATCGGTAAACAATTGTGGCTATCGGGATTACAGCAGGGCGTAAGCATTGTAAGCGGCCTGCTTATTATTATGGCTGCTTGTTCAAGGCTTTTCAAAGTCCGGATAAAGGATAATAAAATCCTCTCGTCGTTATTATCACCAATTAAACGTTTGTTAAACTATGCCCTCCGGCGCCATGCGGGGCATTTAATAGTTGGGCTATTAAACGGGTTTTTGCCTTGCGGTTTTGTTTACCTGGCGCTGGTTGGCGCCGTTAACACTTCTTCGCCATTGGCATCTGCCCGGTTTATGTTTTGGTTTGGGGTAGGTACTTTCCCGCTGATGCTTTTGGCTACAATCAGTTCGGGGTTCATCGGCCCTGTTGTTCGCCGCCGCATCAATAAAGCAATGCCATACCTGATGGTTTGCCTGGGCTTTTGGTTTATTTTACGTGGGATAAATCTGAATATACCTTACCTGAGTCCGCAGATAAAGCCCTCCGACATCCAGGTATGTCATTGAAGTCATCATCCTAAAAATCAATTATGTTAAGGCACCTGGGGACTAAGCGAACATACGGGCATAATGTCAGGCTTGCCTCGCTCCTAGGCCTTATCGCCGGATTTGTAAATGCTGCCGGATTTTTGGCGTTTGCTGTATTAACGACTAATGTTACCGGCCATGCAGCGCTTTTTGCTGAAAGGATTGCCATGCAAGACTGGAAAACAGCCAGGGTGGTAGCGCTTTGGATGTTCTTATTTTTGGCGGGAGCCTTTATCTCAAGCCTGATCGTTTCATGGGTAGGCCGTAATCAACGATTTTCATATGTAATCCCTATCCTTATAGAAATGACGATACTGATTGGTGTTGCATTGTTAGGTTATAAATATGATAAAAGCCTGGTAGCAAAGGAAATTTTTGCCGGAAGCTTGCTTTTTGCAATGGGCCTTCAAAATTCGCTGGTATCTATTGTTTCGGGGTCGATTGTCAGAACAACCCATTTAACGGGGACATTTACCGACCTGGGAATTGAATTGGCACAAATGATTAAAAAACGGAGCGAAGACCATTCTGCTTTAACAAAGAGAATCAAATTGCGCCTGGCTATCATTTTTTTCTTTTTATTCGGTGCGGTAGCCGGAGCTTACTTATTTCGGATGTCCGGTTTTCATTCTTTTCTTATACCCATGTCAATATTAGGGTTCACCCTGGTAGCAGATATATTTCGGATCACGGTACGGCGCTATTATCGTAAGTACAACCCTTTCAGAAAAAAGCATAGCCTGTAAATCAAAGCGGTTACCGGCGGGTACAATATTTATCAGCGGCTTAATGCCAATTCAATGTTCCTGATATTTCTATCAGTTAAATTAAAATTAAGGTCTTCGTAATGATCTTCCCGGTATTTTAATAACAGGTGGTTACTCCTTTCACCCTCTTCAATAAGTTTACCAATATAAGCCAATGCTCCTGTTTTGGCACTCTTCATTGCCCTCACGCGGGATAAAAAACCATAAAAGAAGTCATCATCATTCCGGAGTGAAAATGCCGGGCACTGCGCCGAATGCAAGTTGCATGCTGTTTTTATCTTTTGATGCAAGGTCCCGAATGGCTTAAAATCATTGGCAAAAACCTCAATGACTGCGGTATCATTTTTAAATACTTTATAAAATTTAACGTATGGCTTCCTGGTGCTTTTTGAAGCATTAATAGTATCCAAAAACGAAAAGATGCGGGCTGTTTTTCCGGTCATCTCATGCGCAAAAAAGGCAGCATCTCTCACTTTTTTTGCAGGGCGGGGTAAAGCTAACGTGGCTTTCATATAAATATGTTTATCAGGTAAAGTTGGTGTTGGCGGCTGCCTTGTAAAATGATTACCGTCACTTGAATACCCAACGCACGTCACCTCCATGCACGATGCACGTCATTTTCCACCCCGGTATTGCGGGCTACATTTGGTCACATAGAAAAACACAATAAAATGAAAAATTTAACGAATAAGATTTCAGCAGTTATGGTCACAGTGGCCGTAATTCTCTTCGGGGTAATACCACAAAGTTTAAAGGCGCAGGTCTATAAACTCTCCCCCTCCGCCGATGTGAATATTAAAGTACTGGGTTCCTCAAACATCCATGATTGGACGATGACTTCAACCGCCCTTGAAAGCCAGGGTAATTTTAAGCTTTCTGAAGGACAGCTTAAAGAGGTAACTGCTTTCAGTTTTTCATTAAATGCAAAAAGCTTAAAAAGCGACCACCAATCGATGGATAACCGGACTTATAAAACTATAAACGCCGATCAATTTCCTAAGATCATTTACAGGCTTAGTTCGGCTACCATTACATCGGTTCAAAAAAACAAGTTCCTCATTAAAACAACAGGCGAGCTTACCATTGCCGGAACTACCCAAACCATAACCATGAATGTAACAGCCGTTGTGAATGCTGATAACTCACTTACCTGTACAGGCAGTGAAAAACTAAAATTAACTGATTACAAAATTGAACCCCCAAGCTTTATGCTGGGCGCCATGAAGGTAACCAACGATCTGACAATACAATTCAACTTAATATATAAAAGCAGCCTGCTTATCACTAAAATAAATTAATTAAACGATCATGAAAACAAAATTATTTGGAGCTATAGGCTCACTGGCAATCATTGCATTAAGCTTTATACCTTTTGGCGCAAAAGCACAGGAAGGCATACAATTCTTTCGTCCTAATAATCAAAAGGGCATAAACGTTTTTGAAACTTCAAAAAAAGATTCTGTTCCATTTACCGGACTTAAGGTAAAGGTTGGCGGAAACTTTGAATTAGCCTTCCAGGGCCTGGGAGAATCGAATACCGCAATTGCACAAACAAAAACCGGCTTTACCGGCAACGTAAATAGCCTGATACCGCTTGCACATGGATTTGTGCTTCCAATGGCTAACCTGAGCTTTGATGTTCAGCTGGCTGATGGTGTTAGGATGAACCTTACCAACTACCTGGCCTCAAGGCACCACGAAGACAGTTGGGTTAAAGGCGGCTATATCCAATTTGATAAGTTACCCTTCTTTCACAGCGCAGCTGTTGACTCTATCATGAGAAGTGTGACTATCAAAATCGGCCAGTCTGATGTTGATTATGGCGATCAGCATTATAGGAGAAGTGATGGTGGTAACACTATTTACAATCCATTTGTAGAAAACTATATTATGGATGAGTTCTCAACTGAACTTGGCGCTCAATTCTATTTTCACTCTAAAACAGGTTTCTTTGCTATGGCCGGCATCACCGATGGCTTGCTTAGCGAAACAGTGGTTGCCACAGCTAAAGTTGATGCAATAACCGGGCAGCCACTTAAATACGATCCCGCCATCCTTGGAAAAATAGGTTTCGACAAACAGGTTAACAAGGACTTTCGGTTCAGATTAACAGGATCTGTTTACACCGTAAACAACGATTATAGTAACACGCTTTTAGGCGGCGACCGTACAGGCTCACATTATTATAACCTGATGGAAAACCAGGCCGTTGCTAACGGCACTACGCTAAGTGACGCCGTTGACTATAACTTCACTTCCGGAAGGGTAAACCCCGGGTTTAGCAATGAGATACATGCTTTTATGGGTAACTTGTTTTTGAAATACAAAGGTTTAGAGTTTTTTGGAACTGCTGAAAATATTACAGGCAGGGGCGCTGCAGAAACTGCCAATCGTTGGGCTACACAATACGCCGGCGACGTGGTTTACAGGTTCCCTGAAAATACCGAAAACTTCTGGATAGGTGTTCGTTACAATACCATGAAAGCCGACATTTTAGGCACAGGCGATGTAACCGTAAATCGTACAGCAGGGTCAATTGGCTGGTTTTTAACCAAAAACATCATGGCCAAGGCTGAGTATGTAAGCCAGCAATACCTGGATTACCCCAATACCAATATACTTAATGGTGGTAAGTTTCACGGGGTAATGCTCGAAGCTTCTATCGGATTTTAAATCCCCCGCCAGTGCTAACCTGGCAGGTAAATAAACAAAAAAGATCCGGTGGCAATGGCCATCGGATCTTTTTTGTTTGATGGCTGAATTTAACGTCCGGGGAGGGGTGGTTTTGGGCCTGTTTATATGACCAGCATCACCCTGCCGGATGACCGCTATCATGTGCCTTCTGGCCGTTAAACCTCAAATTTATATCATCGGATTCTAACTTAATAAAATGAAAAAGATTCTTATTTCGGGGCTGATAGCCGGGTGTATTTTGTTTGTGCTGAGCTACGGCGGCCTATACCTTGCTGTCAGGTTTTTCCCCTCACTATTTGTCGAATACAATAGCCCGCTGTTCAATTCAAATGGCGGCCGGGATGTGCTTTTCTACATGCATCCGTTCATCATCAGCTTTGCGTTGTCGTGGTTTTGGGATAGGTTTAAAACAATGTTTAAAGGAGTTTTTATACTCCGGGGACTGGAATTTGGTCTTGTTTATTCAATCATCGCTTTATTACCCGTTATGTGGATCTCTTTTAGCGCATTAGATATCACTGTAGCCATGGTGTTAAGCTGGTTTGCTTATGGGCTGATCCAGGCAATTGTTGCCGGGATGGTATTCGCTGAAATTAATCCCTGATAACATTTACGTATATGTGCTACAGAACTATTTTGTGGGTGTATCTGCCATTTACTTTGCTCACCGGCTTCATAGCACCCCGTAATGCAGTACCTGTTGCTGTAACAAAAAAATGGGTGATAAGTGAAAACAGTAGCCTTTGCGTAAACGGCAGCACAAACATCAATAAGTTTGCCTGTGATATTCCGGCCTATGACCGAACCGATACACTTACTATAACTAAAGGAAAGGGCGACAAAGACGTAATACTATCAGGAAATATAGCATTGAAGATTCAGAGTTTTGATTGCCACAACGCAATTATGACACATGACCTCAGAAAAACGTTAAAAGAAAGCCAGTTTCCCTGCCTTCATATCACTTTTTTGACTTTAAGTGAATTTCCTAAATTAACCCTAAATCCGTCCCCGATAACCGGATGGGTAAATATCGAACTCGCCGGAACCACCAAACGGTTTGAAATAAATTACCAGGTCTCGATGGATGCCCAAAAAGTCATCCATTTATTGGGCTCCCGTGATTTAACTTTTTCTGACTTTAACCTCGTCCCTCCAAGGAAACTGGGGGGAATGATAAAAACCAATGATAAGCTTAGTGTTGCTTTTCATCTGAAAATGACGGCAATGAATTAATAGTCGCAGCTTTGCATTAAGACGTCTTTATTAGTCAACCTGCGCACACAGGCGGCCGGTCAATTAAGGCGGCCGCAGGTTGAGTTTTGATGGCCCAGGGGTTGGCTATAAGCCATTCTGAGGGCAGTTGTTACGATTACCCAGAAATCCAATAAGAGATTAGAGTGAAAAATGAGCAGGAGTTTAAACCAGTCGCGGTGCGCCTTCAGTTAGTTGAGCGCCCTGATGATTCATCCTGGTTTTATCCGGGCATTAACCCAAATAGTTGTTGAATGTTAAGCCTGTTATATAGCCATGCTGAACAACTGGGTTGAGGTTTTACCCGCCCATAACCTGGCATCAATGGCCATACAGATGTTACGGAGGAATCGTTCGCCCAATGGAGTTACTTCCAGTCCCCATGAATTTAATTCAATCAAACCGTCGTTCGCCAATGATATCAATCGCTCAATTCCGTCAGCTACTCCCTTGCAGGGTTCGGTGTGCAGGTCCCATGCAGTATGCCCTTTGCACATGATGTTGAGGATGTGCCTGCGGATCACCAGGTCTTCGTGGGTTAACATATGACCTTTAAAAATTGGCAATTCGCCCTGTTTTATCAAATTTAAATAGTCTTCCACCACTTTTACATTCTGGGCAAAAGCGTACATCGAATCACTTATGGATGATACCCCTAAACCGATTAGCAGTTGGGTGTGTTGTTGGGTATAACCCATAAAATTTCGATGAAGTTCTTCCATCCGGGCTGCTTTTAAAAGCGCATCACCCGGCAGCGCGAAATGGTCCATGCCTATTTCCAGGTAGCCGTAGCCTTTAAGCAGTTCGCGGCCTATCTCATAAAGCTTGCCCTTCTCATGCGCATCCGGCAGGTCCGTTTCAGTAAATTTCCTTTGGCCCGGTTTAATCCAGGGTACGTGTGCATAGCTGTAAAATGCAATCCTATCGGGCATCAACTCAGCCACCTGGTCCATTGTTTTGATCAACCCGTCCGGAGTTTGCAATGGCAACCCGTAAATAAGATCGTAATTGATTGAAGTATAGCCAATCCCTCTGGCTTGTTGTGTAACAGCCTTAACTTCCTCAAAACTCTGATGCCGGTTAATGATAAACTGCACCTTCGGATCAAAATCCTGTATGCCCAGGCTGAGCCTGCGGAAGCCAAGATCATATAAAGTTTGCAAATGATCAACCGTGGTATTTGCCGGATGCGCCTCGAAACTAAATTCTGCTTTTGGGTGTACTTCTGCACCTTCAAGTAAGCCGCCAATCAATAAATGTAAGTTGGCAGCGCTGAAAAAAGTAGGCGTGCCTCCCCCCAAATGTATCTCCCGGATTATGGGTGCGTCGGCAATAATTGCGCGATACATTTCCCATTCTTTCAGTAAGGCTTTAATGTAAGGTTCTTCAACACTGTGATTTTTGGTGATGCGGGTATTGCAACCGCAATAAGTACACAGGCTTTCGCAAAATGGCAAGTGTATATACAAGCTTATACCATCCTTCTCGTTACTTTCACCGAACGAGCGTTTTACTGATTCGCGCCAGTCTTTCTGACTAAAAGAATGCGTATCCCAATAGGGCATAGTTGGATAGCTGGTATAGCGGGGCGCCGCAACATTGTGTTTTGCAGCAAGGTCGGCATAATGATTTTCGGTCGTCATTATTTATTGGTTTTAATTTAATCGTATCAATTTATCCGGCAGCCCTTTTCGCAGGAGCAAGCATCACCCAAACACTTTTTGTTTTGCCATTGGTCAAGGCTTTTAATGGTTTGGTTAGAGATTTCCTGCAAAGCCTCTTTGGTCAGATAGGCCTGGTGGGGGGTAATAAGCACATTCGGGTGCTTTAATAACGCTGTCAATAGTTCGTCTTTAACCGGTTCATTCTCGTGATCTTCCAAAAACAAGCCCTCCTCGTACTCATAAGCATCAAGTCCGAGATATCCTATTTTGCCGGTTTCCAGTGCATCTGATATATCGGATGTTTTAATAATTCCGCCACTCGAAGTATTGATCAGCATAACCCCATCTTTCATCATACTGATGGTGTCTTTATTGATCAGGTGGGTGGTTGACGCGGTAAGTGGCAAATGAATGGATATAACATCCGATTGAGCCAGTAAAGCCGGCAAGGTTTCAGCCTGTATATTCTTAAGGTCTTCGGGGAAAAATTGGTCATATCCGATAACCCGGCATCCCAGGCCGAAAAACAGGTGTGCAACCGCTTTACCCGTGTCGCCTAAACCAATAATCCCGACCGTTTTTCCCGTAAAATTGAATCCGACCAGGTCATCATTCCTGAAATCGAAATGATGGGCGTGCCTGTCGGCCCTGGACAATTGACGATTTAACGCGAATGCTAATGCAACTGCGTGTTCAGCAATTGCCTGAGGCGGAAAGTAGGGTACATTTGAAAGTTTGATGCCGTGTAGTGCAGCGGCTTCCTTATCTATATGATTGGTACCCACGGAGCGCGTAGCAATGTATTTAATGCCCAGCTCAGCCAATTTTTCAATTACAAATGCCGATACATCGTCATTGTTGGAAACAATTACGGCTTCTTTGCCTTGTGCATACACTGCCGTAGCGGCACTAAGCGCATTCGATATCAGGGTAATATCGTGCTTCTTTTGATTAGCTTTCGCAAGAAATTCTCTTTCGAATGGCTTGATACTGTATGCGACCGCTTTCATTTGCAATATTTTTTATTAGAAACAAAAATATCGCATTGTCCATAGCAACGGAATGAGCAGTATCAGTCAGAATAATGATACGCGTCAGTTTTTCATTTTGGTAAGGCGTACGGTGTCTAATAATGTTATTGTACTTCCTTTTTTGTCGATTAAGCCCTCTTCTTTAAAGTCAGACAGCGTACGGCTAACGGTTTCTGTCGCCATACCGGCCAATGCAGCAAGGTCTTCGCGACTTATTTTGAAACTGTGTCCGTTTTCGCCCTGCTGACCAGCCAGCCGCAGCATGGCCTCGGCCATCCTTTTCCTTACCGAGTGGTAAGCCAACTGCAGTAATTGATCTTCTTTTTCGCGAACGTCATTGGCCAACAGTTTTATAAACTCTTTACCTACTTCCGGGTATAAATTCAATAATTGCTCTATCTGTTCTTTTGGGATCAGGCATAGCTGGCTGTCCTCAATAGCTGTTGCCGTTTCTTTGTAAATATCATTCAGCAAAATGGCGTTAGTGCCAAGGTAGTCATCGGCATTATAAATACCCGTCATTAATTCACGCCCATCTTCAGCCAGCTTAATGGTTTTAATTTTTCCGCTGATGACCAGGTACAGCCCATTGCCTTTGTCGCTTTCATAATAAACCACCTGGTTCTTTTTAAACTGGCGGGTCTTACGTTCCTGGATGATCTTTTTTAATTCGGTCAATCCATTATTTTTGGATATGAGGTTATTTAATTTATCAAGCGATTTACTATAAAAGCTTTCCTGCAGGTCTTTTTTCTTTAAGCGGCTTTCAATAGCATTTAAAAGCTCCATATCGTCAAAAGGCTTGGTGAGGTAATCATCGGCGCCCATTTCCATACCTTTGCGCAGATCGAGACGCTCGGCTTTTGCCGTCAAAAAGATGAAGGGGGTAGCGGAAGTCTCCGGGTTTTTATTCAGCATATATAATACCCCATACCCATCTAATTCGGGCATCATGATATCGCAAAGGATAATATCCGGCGTGTGTTTTACGGCAAGTTCTACACCCGTTTTTCCATTACTGGCGGCATGTACGGCATAGCCGGCCAATTCCAGTATTTCAACAACATTCTCCCGAATATCATTATTGTCCTCGATGATCAGTACGCTTTTACTCATGTTTTTGGAAATGAAATAGTAAATAATGTCCCCTGGTTTACGCTGCTTTTAAAGTTAATTTTGCCATTCATCAAACCAGCATACCTGGCCACAATATTGAGGCCGAGGCCGGTTCCGGGGATGTTCCCCGTATTATGCGCACGGAAAAACGCTTCGAACAAATGCTTCTGGTCCGTTTCGGGGATGCCAATACCATTATCCTTCACGGTAACAATGCAGCTTTGTTCATTTATCTCCGTAATAAATTCAATAAAAGTATTTTCTCCTGAATATTTGATGGCATTAGCAATCAGGTTTAAAATGCAGTTCTTTAACAGGTTTTGGTCAAGGTAGGTAATACTGCTGGTTCCTGTGTGCTGATAGATAATATTTTGGTTTTGTTTGGCCACCATCTGCATTTCTTCGGTTATCTCTTCGCACAACTTAACGAGGTCGAAATGGACGAAAGACGGCTCCACTTTGCCAGCCTCCAACTTTTCCAACGAAAGGAAATCGTTTAATATCATGGTGAGGTTGCCAACCGCATTTTTAATTTTACCCACGTGTTTGCTGATGTGTTCGTTATCAAGCGGCTCAGCATATCTGTCTATTAAAGAGGCCGATAGCTGTATGGCGCTCAGGGGCGTGCGGAATTCGTGAGATGCCATAGACACAAACCTGCTTTTTAGTTGGTTTAGTTCCTTCTCTTTTTCAAGCGAAATGCTGACTTCCTCTTTTGCGTATTGCAAAGCTTCCACGGTCTTTTTTAGTGACCGCGTACGCTCTTCTACCTGCTCCTCCAAATGCGAAGTGTATTCTTTCAGCTGTTCTTCGGCTTCTTTTTGGACCGAAAGATCATGAATAAACCCGGCGTAAATTTTACGCCCCGGAAAAGCCACATCACTTACGCCGAGCCTGAATGGGAATTGAGACCCGTCCTTCCGCAAGCCCACCACTTCGCGCCCGATCCCTACAATATGCGGTTCACCGGTTTGCTGGTATCGATGAATGTAATTATCATGCTGCGCCTTATAAGGGGGTGGCATCAGTATAGATACATTTTTTCCGATAACTTCTTCAGGAGTATATTGAAACAACTTACATCCAGCAGGATTGATTGATTCTATTAGTCCCTTGCCATCAATTGTGATAATACCATCAATTGCATTTTCAATAATGGATTTTAATAAGGCTGCGTTTTCCATAAATTACCAGGGACCGGATGATGAATATGACAAATATCACTAATGTCATCCACATTAAAAGTAATTCTTTTCATCCAAAAAAGTGATGGTGATCATTTTTTGTTGCTATTGGCATCATTTTTTGACAGCCGGTTTCGCATTATATTGGCTTAAAATCTTAGCCTGAGGTTTTACAACATAATCTTACTCATAATAGCTCTTCAATATGAAAACTATCCTTGTGTTTACCGATAATACTAAGGCGGCAGAACATGCCGTAAGATTTGCTTTAATAATTGCCCAAAGCGTTAAGGCCAATATCTTGTTAGCTGTAACTTGTAAAGTAAAAAACAGTTCGACAAAGATGGCTTTAGCCAGCGGGACAGAGAATGTTGTAGAAGAGGATAAATGGAATTATATGTTGGAAGACCCGATTGGCATACATGATGGCGATGATTTCAGACCTGAACTTACTGAAATAGATGTATCTGGAAATGATGAAGACCAGCTGATCCATTTAATCAATCAGGACCATACCTGGATGATGATAAAAGGAATGCCTGCTTATACACCAACGGATACGCGGCCATTAAATTTAAATTGCATTTTAAACCGCGTACAATGCCCGCTATTATTAGTACCGGAAACATGGAAGCTAAAAAGCCTTGAACGGGTAACTTATTTAGCTGATTTGCGATATTGCCGGATTAATATTTTGCGGTTTTTAGAAGAACTTGCGTCGCCCTTTAAAGCAGCGGTTTCCGTAGTGAATTTGGCTGCAAAGGGCCTGCCTCACATGGCCGATGATTATGCATTAAGCATCTTCAACGATGAAGTGGGGTATAATGCACCCTATGCCCGTTTATTATTTAATAATATCAAAGAAAGAAACCTGGAAGCTGCCATTGATGTTATCATAAACAGCTTTGGTAGTGATTTGCTGACTATAGTTAATCACCGGTTTCATTTCGAAGAAATTTTGGGCAGGTATATAACCGATGAGCTTCCGGCCTATCTAACCATTCCTTTGTTTATTTTCCCTTATTAATCAAGGCAATAGCAAACAAAATCCGGTCAGCTACAGCTCTTTGGCAAGCAGGCCCGGAGGAAGCATCTTCAACCGGGGGGAATAAAACCAGCATAAGATGCAACGCGTCATCTTTAAGAATGACCACCATCATTTATTCCGGATAAATATGCAGCCATCTTTGTAGCGCATTACTGCAAATAAAAAATCGAATATTATGGAAACGTTAGAGATTATTCAAAACGGGAAACCGTCTACACGAGAAAAAGAAGTTGTAAAAACCATGAAAGCATTGGTTTATCATGGACCCGGTAAAAAATCATGGGAAGATAAACCAAAGCCGGGAATAATCAAACCGACTGACGCTGTTGTGAAAATCCTGAAAACAACGATATGCGGCACGGACCTGCATATTATGAAAGGTGACCTTCCGGAGGTTTCTGACGGTCGTATTATCGGGCACGAAGGGGTTGGCATAATAGAGGAGGTTGGCAGCGCGGTAAGTAATTTTAAAGTGGGCGATCATGTGATCATATCCTGCGTTACTTCTTGTGGCAAATGTATGTATTGTAAAAAAGGCATGTATTCGCATTGCGAAGATGGCGGATGGATATTGGGTTATATGATTGACGGTACCCAGGCCCAATATGTAAGGATCCCTCACGCAGATAACAGTCTTTATCCTATTCCCGCCGGTTCTGACGAAGAAGCGCTGGTAATGTTGAGTGATATTTTGCCCACAGGCTTTGAGTGTGGTGTTTTAAACGGCCAGGTTAAGCCAGGTGATATAGTAGCAATTGTAGGTTCAGGGCCCATTGGCGTAGCTGCCTTGCTGACGGCCCAATTTTATACCCCGGCAGAAATTATTATGATTGACCAGGACGATAACCGGTTAAATGTAGCAAAAACGTTTGGGGCAACGCATATTATCAATAGCGCCAGGGAAGATGCAATCGAAAAAATCAAAAGCCTTACAAACGGCAGAGGGGTTGATGTAGCCATTGAAGCGGTTGGCGTACCGGCAACATTTGAATTGTGCCAGGAACTAATTGCACCAGGCGGCCATATTGCCAATATTGGCGTACACGGTAAAAGTGTTACCCTTCACCTCGAAAAGCTTTGGGACCGTAACATAACCATTACCACACGGCTTGTTGACACCGTTACTACACCACTGCTGTTAAAAACAGTGCAGTCAAAGAAAATAGAGCCCAACAAGCTGATCACCCATCATTTCAGGTTAGACCAGGTTATGGAAGCCTATGAAACATTTGGGAATGCTGCTAAAGAAAAAGCTTTAAAAGTGATATTAACCAGTTAAAGGTTTACAATGTTATCCCGAGATTTGCAAAGGGATAGCTGGGGTTCCGTACAATTAGCTATATAACCAGTTAAATAATTGTATGGAGCCCTTTTTATAAAAAATGATAGCTGATGATTAAAAGTGTTTTTATAGCAAGTACCGAAGCACATAGCGGGAAATCCATTATCGCCATTGGGCTGGTGAACATGCTATTGGGCAAAGCACAAAAAATAGGGTATTACAAACCTATTATTTCGCCCGAAGGGGTTCACAAAAAGGATACTCATATTGATACCATCCTGAGCTATTTTGACCTGCCGATGGCCTACGAAGATGCCTATGCTTTTACCTGGCAGGAAGCCATGCGTAAAATGGATACTGCAAGCCAGGGTGAAATGATAGATACCATTATCCGCAAATTTAAACGGCTGGAGGAAGAATACGATTTTACAGTAGTAGAGGGTACGGATTACCAGGGCGAAGGAGCCGTTTTTGAATTTGACATTAATGCCCAAATAGCCAAGAACCTTTGCGCGCCGGTGATACTTGTGGTTTCAGGCGAAGAAAAAACCACAGAACAGGTAATAAATACAGCGCTTACCGCAGTCCATAATTTTGATGCCCGCGAAATACAGGTGCTGGCCCTGGTGGTTAATAAAATTAAACCAGAAAACATAAAGGACTTAGAGAAGTTGCTCAGGCAACAGCTATCAGGCGAAATATTGCTGACCATTATTGAGGAAGATATTCGCCTTAAAAGCCCGACCATAAAGGAGATCAATGAGCAACTTAATGGTAAAGTATTGTTCGGAAACGACCTTCTTTCAAACCAGGCCGATCACTTTGTGATTGGCGCCATGCAGGTCCCTAACTTTTTAAACTATCTTAAAGAAAATGTGCTGATCATAACCCCCGGTGATCGCGGCGACATCCTGATCAGTGCGTTGCAGGCAAACATGTCGGCAAGTTATCCAAAGGTGGCCGCAATTGTGCTTACGGCCGGGTACGAGCCCGAAAAGCCAATTTTAAAGCTGATAGAAGGTTTACAAACCGTAGTTCCCATTATTGCCGTACAATCAGGAACGTTTGAAACCAGCAACATAGCGGGTGCTATACGGTCAAAAATCACATCGGACAATACCCGGAAGATCAGGCTGGCGATTGATACATTTGACAAGTGTGTTGATGTTGCCGAACTGGATAAAAGCCTGATCACTTTTAAGCCATCAGGTATAACACCGCATATGTTTCAATATCAGCTAACCCAATGGGCAAAAAGCGCTCCAAAACATATCGTGCTTGCTGAGGGTAATGATGAACGGATACTGAAAGCTACTGCCCGTTTGCTTAGCCAGGGAATAGTGAGTATTACTCTTTTGGGCGATGTAAATGAGATTAACGGTATAATAAACCGCCTTGATATTAAAACCGAATTAAAGGATGTAAAGATTATCAACCCAGCATTGGATGAACGTTATAATGATTATGTGAACACACTTTATGAACTGCGAAAAAATAAAAATGTAACGCTTGAAATGGCCCGCGACATGATGACTGATGCATCCTATTTCGGCACGATGATGGTTTACAAAGGTGATGCGGATGGAATGGTTTCGGGCGCGGTAAATACTACGCAACATACTATACGCCCCGCCTTACAGTTCATTAAAACCAAACCAGGGATATCATTAGTTTCGTCCATATTTTTTATGTGCCTGCCCGACAGGGTTTGCATTTTTGGTGATTGCGCCGTAAACCCAAACCCAACAGCTGAACAACTGGCCGAAATTGCTATTTCATCCGCCGAAAGCAGCCGGCGCTTTGGTATCGAACCCAGAGTGGCCATGCTTTCTTATTCTTCGGGGACATCGGGAGAAGGAGAAGATGTGGAAAAGGTTCGTCGTGCAACAGAAATTGTTAAATCAAAACATCCGGATTTAAAAATCGAAGGTCCTATACAATATGACGCTGCTGTAGATCCCGTGATCGGAAAAAGTAAATTACCGGGATCAGAGGTCGCCGGCAGAGCCAGTGTTCTTATCTTTCCTGACCTGAACACCGGAAATAACACCTACAAAGCTGTACAGCGTGAAACGGGGGCGCTGGCCATAGGTCCGATGCTACAGGGTTTGAACAAGCCGATAAATGACCTTAGTCGCGGTTGCACTGTCGACGACGTGTTTAATACCGTTATCGTTACAGCCATACAATCGCAGGACATAAAACAATAAAGGCACCTGAAAAAAATGAATATTTTTGTAATTAATTCCGGCAGCAGTTCCATCAAGTACAGGTTATTTCAAATGCCGTCGGCAGCACTTGTTTGCAGTGGCTTAGTTGAGCGGATAGGCCTTGAAAATGCAACCATCACCCATAAAACATATAGTAATGGCGCGGAAGAAACATTTAACCTGGCAATGGACATTCCCGATCATGAAACAGGTTTAGATAAAGTAAATTCATTACTTGCCGATGCTAAAATTGGTGTGATACAGGACACCTCGGATATTAAAGTTGTAGGGCACCGGATAGTTCACGGGGGCGAAAGATTTTCTGATATTACGATTATTACCCCCGCAATGAAAGAGGATTTAAAACAGACCTTTCAACTGGCGCCGCTGCATAATCCGCCAGGTTACCGGGGTATAGAAGTTGCCGAAAAGATATTTGCCGATGCCACACAAGTAGCGGTATTTGATACGGCTTTTCATCAAACCATGCCACCAGAAGCCTACCGTTTTGCCATACCCAATTCTTTATATGCCGATCATCATATAAGGGTGTACGGCTTTCACGGCACAAGCCACAAATATGTATCGGGCAAGGCAGCCAATTATTTGCAGCGGGATAACCTGAAACTGATCAGCATTCACCTGGGTAATGGTTGTAGCATGACAGCCATAAAAAACGGTAAATCAGTTGATACCAGTATGGGGTTTGGGCCGTTAAGCGGCTTGATTATGGGAACCCGGTCGGGCGATATTGACCCCACAGTTATTTTTCACCTCGTAAACCAATTGGGGTATACTATGGAGCAGGTGAGCGATCTGCTAAACAAGCAAAGCGGCGTATTAGGGCTTACCGGTTTTAGCGATACGCGTGATATTACAAAAGCCCTTAATAACGGCGATGCTAACGCCAGGCTGACTTATGATATGTATACCTATCGTATCAAAAAATTTATTGGTGCCTATACTGCCGTGCTCAACGGATTGGATGCTATTATTTTTACCGGGGGTGTTGGCGAGAACAATGCTTTAGTCAGGGAAATGGTGTGTAAGGATATGGAATACCTTGGCCTTGGGATAGATAGCGAAAAAAACACCTCCGCTGTAACCGGCATCCGCGAAATAAACCAGGGAGAGTCAAGGGTGAAAATTTTAGTGATACCTACTAATGAGGAACTGGAGATTGCCAACCAGTGCTTTGCCCTTTTAAAGTAGGATGGATTCGTCTTCTAAAAATTGTTGGTACACAGTAAAGTGTTTAATAATTAACATTACGCCTTTTCTGGCGTAAGTAATTGACTTTTCCATCTTACCCAGAAACATT